>Ga0187851_10000591_pt1 | contig 36816 bp, 24 predicted proteins | sample June2016WEW_6_10_FD_132997 | JGI IMG/M metagenome (GOLD analysis project Ga0187851, IMG submission 132997) | Peatland microbial communities from SPRUCE experiment site at the Marcell Experimental Forest, Minnesota, USA - June2016WEW_6_10 | ecosystem: Environmental > Terrestrial > Soil >...
AGGCCGCTTGCCCGCGCGGCGCGCCAGACCCACTCCACCATAGGCCGGCCCGCGATGGAGCGCAGCACCTTGCGCGTCATGCGCGTCGAGGCGAGCCGCGCAGGAATCACGGCTGCAATCCGGACCTGAGCCATGCTGTTGAGTGTAAATCGCCGGTACCCAGCGGTCCCGCAGCTTAGCCTCGCAACATAAACGACCTGTCATCCTCAGCAAGTCCGCCGCGGCGGACGAGTCGAAGGACCTGCGGTTGCCTTTCTGCGTGAATGAAATGATCCTCCGGACGACAGGGACAAAGACGTCGTCAGAGCGGCTCGCTCAGCTATCTCTCCGGTTCCGATCTCTTACGCCGCTAACTTCGCGAGCGTAGTTTCGGCTTTGGCAAGGCCTTCGGCGGCAGCTTGGCCTCCGCGGCCCTGGTTCTCGGCGTAGATGAATTCGATATCAGTGAGACCGAGGAAGCCGAGAATGGTGCGCAGGTACGGCTCCTGCTGGTCGAATGTCTTGGCTGGCGTTCCTGCCGGATAAGCTCCGCCGCGCGCGGAAATGACGTAGACCTTTTTGCCCGGAGGCACCAGTGAACTCACACCTTTTTCTGTGTAAGTAAAGGTGCGCCCGGCGCGAACGACCATGTCGATCCAGGCTTTGAACGACGCCGGAATTCCAAGGTTCCACATGGGTACGCCCAGCACGAGTACGTCGGCGGCCAGCAATTCGTCGACAAGCTGGTCGCTATAGGCCAGTTTCTGCTTCTGCTCGGGCGTCAGCTCGCCGGCGGGAGTGTAGGCCGCAGCGATGTGCGCCTCGTCGATGTAGGGGATCTTTTCCAGAGTGGTGTTGTGATGGATCACCGTGCCGCCGGGATTGCGCCGCTGCCACCTGCGAACAAACGCCGCAGCCAGCTTGCTTGAAACCGAATCCGCCCGGGGGCTCGAGTCGATGTGCAGCAGATTGGACATTGAAGTTTCTCCGAAACCAGAAATCATAGCAGAGAACTTGTTGCAACAAGTATCTACTGCAGTCACTTTGATGACCATCGAAGTGAAGAGGATTCAGGATTCCCGGGATGCGGCCGCGCGGGCGGCTGGTTTGACCTCACATGCGCTCGCCCGTATCATCAGAATTGGCGCTGCACGAGGCATTTACGGCTGCGGCGCCTTTTCCCGGCGGAGTAGCTCAGATGGTTAGAGCGTGGGATTCATAACCCCAAGGTCGGCAGTTCGATCCTGCCCTCCGCCACCAGCGATTCCATAGAGCTTTCGTGGCTGAAAGATCCTTCGCCGCCAGGACGACTCGGGATTTCGCCTGCGGGTTCAAACGCCCCGCAAAACGGCTCAAGTTCGGCCCCGTCCCCCGCCACCAGTGCAGCTCCACGCGATCACGGTTACCAGATTGAGGGCGGAATCAAGGGCTGAACTCGACTGTAACCCGGGCTCGATGGTAAGTACCGGGTGACGATTGATCGCCCTGCGCAGGAAATGCGAGATCAGAAACTCCATCGCCCGCCGGCGTCAGCTCAGCACCCTTCACCGTTGCAATCCTCCATGACGATTGCAGCTGAATACGGGACTCGCGGTCGGAACTCACATCGGCCTCGATGGTCAGAACATTGTCTGCGAGGTTGACTCCGACCACCCGCACTCCGGTGCTTGTCTCGCCCAGTTTCGGCGCAGGCGGATCCGCGATCACGGAGACACCGCCTTCAAACGCGATGCTCAACTCGCTCTTTCCGCGGGGTGCGCTGAACGCAACGCGAGCGTCGGTCTCCTGCGGGTGCGATTCCAACTGGACTGCGATCGTCTGCCCCTCAAGGGTGGCAGCGCCGAGGCGTGCTCCAAGGGGGAGCTGCGGCTAAAAGACGATGCTGCAAGCCGGCCCGGAATTGTCGACGTCGAGAGTCAGCCCATGAGGATTCCGCCGCAGCACCATCCCCACCGACGCAGTCGGCAAATGGATGTTTGCGACGGAAACGCTTCGCCAGGCAGCAGGCAGGTGGGGTGCAAAAGTGATGCGACCGGCAAGTGAATCTACCGAGAGTCCCAGCAAGCCGCGCACCGTTGCATCCAGAAACCCGGCGGACGACCAGGTCTGCTCCGGGACCGACTCGCTCTGTGCGCGATAGACATCCCCGGCGAGGACCTCGGGCATGTGCCCAGGCGAATCGAGCCACGTCCAGGGCAGCAGAGTGCGCCAGATTCCCATCGCGGCGACAGGCCGCTGTCGATACCAGAACGCCTCGGCGAGCGAAGCTGTTCCCACTGCCCATACGCTTCCTTTTGCGTAGGAACCGGGATCGTAGCCGGCCGAGCCGGCTGCCACCGAGCGCGTTCCCCAATCGGTTTGAAACGAAGACGAGGCGAGCCGATCGAGGAGTGCTGCATTTTGCTTCGGACTGAACAACTCCAGGCTGATTGCCTCGGCAGGAGAACTGCGCAGCTCCGGCGCGTTCTGGCCCGAAGGCGTGTGTCCACTCACCCAGAAATTCTGCTCCGCACTCCAGTACCGTCGGGGAATCGCCGCAGCGGCCAAATGGCTGGCTGCCGTGGCTTCATCTGCCAGCGCCGTCTGATCGGCAATCGCGGCCAGGTGCGCGAACGCTCCTGCTGCCTGCACCCAGCTCGCAGATAATCCAAGATCGTCGGCGATTCGATCCTGTTCATCTCCGCCTTCCTTGTCCGGGGGAATGCGCGGCAATCCGTCAGCCGGCTCGATCAGCGAACGGCAGTATCGGTAAGAAGATTCGATCGACTTCCAGTGTTCGCGAACGAAGCCGGCGTCTCCACTCGAAACAACGTAGCGTTCGAGCGTGGAGAGAAACTGAAACGTGATGTCGACATGGACGAACATATAAGGAAACTTGCCCGCCCAGTCGATGAGCCCCGCGCTCTGCGAGAGCTCATGCCAGATCATTCCCGTCTTCTGGTCCTGATAGCGGAGGATGAATTCGAGCTCTTGCCGAGCGCGTGCATAATCACCCGCTGCGATCGAGGCCTCCGTGGCAACTAGCCCGTCTCCAGCGAAAAACCAATCGTATTGCGGCCGCCGTACGCCGCGCGATGGCCCATAGCCCGCAACAAACCCGCAACCCAGATCGGGGTTGCAGACCCATGCCTGATCCACTGCAATCTCGGCCCACGCAATCGCCCGATTCACTTCGAGATCGGGAGTCTCGACTTTCAATGCATCGTGCAACAGCTCCCGCGTGTGAGCGGCAGCGTCTGCCTCGAGCACTGTCTGGTCATGGCCCAGTTGCCGGAATAGCGCCCCCTGATCCTTCGCGTGAGGCGGATTGAGTGCGACGAAGACACGGGCAGAGCCGGTGCGATCCGGCTTGAGAGTAAAACCGAGTCCCATGGAACCCGCATCGCGCACGGTTGGGTTGCCGATATCGTCGTTGGCCACAATCTCCGCTGAGCCCACCACCGCGCTGTAGCCGTCGGCCGGTTCTGTGAGTAGGAATGCGGAAAGCGCGGGGCTCCAGGCCGCGCCTTGACCTCCCAACGCCCCGGGCCACATCAGGTCGAGCACCGGAGTGGCGTGCACCTCGATTTCTACAGCGTTCTGGCTCTCGACTTGATACGTAATGATCGCGCCCGGCCGATCGAGGGGTACAAAAAGCTTTTCGCGGACGACGAAATCCGGCCCCAAATAGATGCGCGTGACCGAATTCGGCTCGTAGATGACGCGGCCAAGAATGTTCCGCGCAGCAATGGGCGTTGTCGTCCCCTGTTCACGGAATGCAACTCGATATCGGCTGAGAATCTCGAATGGGTAGGCCCACACTTCAAGGCCGTCTGTGGTGAATCCATCGATCAAAGCGCGGCGGCCATGAGCCGCGATGAAGCGGCGGGATGTCGCGGCTCCAGTGTCAAATGCCAGTGCATTTTGCCCCTGAGGGTCTGGTGCATTCATCTGTCCAGCGCAGGCGCCGCTCGAAGACGACAAGAAGGCGGCACACGCAAGCAGCACGATCTTGCTCGCTGCGAAGACCCCGGAGATCCTTGGCTCTCTCGCTCCCCTGACACCGGCTGTCTGTCGTGTCTCAACTCGATTGAGCGGGCGATTGAAGGAGCGCCGGAAAGGAATGGTAATCATACGGTTCTCGCATTCCCATCATGACACGGCAACAATCGATTCATTGAACTTGAGACGCCCGCATCACGGCTCAAAATCGCGCCGGTCGAGAGCAGCGCGGTCCCATCCGCACGAATCCGCCGCCGCATCGTAAGTCTGATTCAGGAAATCCAGAACCGCCTGTTGAGGATCTGCTGCGCGGCGCACATCGTCGTAGTCCAGAATGAACTCGCCGAGAGTTTTGTTGAACCCTCCCAGGCCGCGAAGCGTGCGCTCCGGCAGCTCCGGGGGCGAGGGCGCAGCATATGCGTAGAACGCTGCCTTGCCGTAGCCGCCATTTCCCGGCCAGAACCCCGCGCTGATGCACTCGTGCGAGTAGGCTTCTCGCTGAATGCGATCGGCTCCCGACCGGGGCGGCGCTTTGCGGCCGTTAAAGCGCGTCACCGCCAGATCGAACGATCCCCAAAAGAAGTGCACCGGGCTGACTTTTCCGTAGAAGTTCGTCGAGAAGTGCTTGAGAATTCGGTCGGCCTGCCAAAGAACCTGCCAGAAGCGGCGCGCAGCTACGGCGTCGTAGCTCTTGTGAACCGTATCCCGATCGAAACGGATCGGGTTTTGCACTTCGACGGGCATCGGCCAAATCTGGACGGCGACGCCGATTACGGCCAACGCCTTCTTGTACTCCGCGAAGAAATCCGCGACAGGTTTTGGCGCGAGCGGTAAAGACTCTACTTGTCCGCGGCTGGTTCGAAAGACCAATAAGCCCTCAATGAAGTCGAACTCAATTTCCAGCAGATCGCCGGCGGGCAACGGCATCGCCGACGTCGTCAGGCCTCGAGCGCTCACATAAAGCGGCACGTTCCACCAGTGATTCTGGAGCGGCGTCAGCGCCAGGCGGGTCTTGCCCACAATCTGTGTCATCATGTGCAGAGTTCCAGCGGTTTCTTGCCAGGCTTTCCAGTCGAGTTCGGGCCACAACTTTGCCGAGTCTGCCATCGAATTGCCTCCTGCGGGCGCTGCACGCTTTTGTCCGGCGCGAAGAAACTCCGGCCTCCGCGGCGCACGGGTGCCTCAGCCGGCGCACGCTATGAATCCAAGATACCGATGGATTCCGCCGGTGGTGGCTCATTTTGAACAAATCGTCTCTCAGGGCTGACGCCCGGACGCCCGGGCAAGCATGCTGTACGCGCAGAAGTCAGCACCTTTCACTGCGGCACCGCTGAGGCCGCTCTCCCTCAAAACCGATTCAAACTGAGAAACTACCATTCGCCGTGCCTGCAATGCCGGATGTTACAATTTGCCCACGTCGAGTGCCATGCCTGAGACTTCCCTGCAGCTTGAGACGGCGCTGGAAATTGTCGCTCCAGACAAGACCCGCCAGCGCGTCGCCGTCACGCAGTCGCCGTTCTACATTGGTCGCGGCGGCGAAAGCGACAACCACTTGCAGCTCGCCGACGGCCGCATCTCTCGCAAGTGTGCGGCGCTGGTCGCCGAAGGCTCCGGCTACCTCCTGGAAGACCGCGGGAATCGCTACGGACTTTTCGTAAACGGCGCAAAGGTGGAGCGGCACAAGCTGCGCGATGGCGATGTCATTACCTTTGGCATCGATGGCTGTTACGAAATCATCGTCCACACCGACTCACCCCCAAAATCGCAGTCCCATTCCGATGTGGCCAACCTCCTGACTCGCATCGGCACGCTCTCCGATTTTGTGGGAGCCAGCGCGCCAGTGGGACTGGCCAAGCTGAACTTGCTGCTCGAAGCCACTTCACTGCTCCATTCCGATCTTCCGCTCGACGAAGTATTGAGCACCATGCTCGATCACGCCATCAACATTACCCACGCGGATCGCGGGCTTCTGCTGGAGAGCGGCGCTGAAGGTGCTCTTCATGTGCGGCTGGCGCGCGGCAACAAAGGCGACAGCCTGCCGCTGCAGGCACTCAATCCGAGCCAGACGGCGTTGAATCAGGCCGTCCGCAGCCAATCGAGCGTGATTACCGAGGATTTGAACCTCGCCGGTCTCGACCTCAAGGCCGCCGAAAGCGTCGTCGTTCAGGGCTTGCGGGCGGTCGTCGCCATTCCGCTCTACTCCACGTCACGCGGCACCACTGACACCGGGGCTCCGGTTCACCGCGGCGACTTGCTGGGCGTGATCTATCTCGACTCGCGGCGCATCGCGGCGTTCTCGGCAATCGACCGCCAGATTCTCGATGCGCTCGCGGTGCAGGCCGCCGGCATCATCGACAATGCGCGCCTTGTGGAGCGCGAACGCGAGCGCCAAAGGCTCGAGCAGGAACTCTCCATTGCGCGCACCATCCAGCAGGCGCTGGTGCCGCACGGGCTGAATGACTATCCGCACCTCGCCGTCACTGGCGTGCACAATCCTTGCCACGAGGTAGGCGGCGACTATTTCGACGTCGTGCCGGTGAGCGACGACCGTACGGCCATCCTGATCGCCGACGTCAGCGGCAAGGGGCTGGGTGCGGCGCTGGTCACCACCATGATCCAAGGAGCTCTCTCGGGCCTAAGCATGGGCGCCGACCCGCTGAAAGTCATCCATCACTTCAATCGTCTCCTCTGCACTCATTCTCAGATCGGGCGCTACGCGACCATGTTCATGGGCATTGTGGGAAGCGACGGCGAGCTTGAATATATCAAGGCCGGGCATCCCTCGCCGTTGTTGCTGCGCAAGGGCAAAGTCAGCGAACTTTATACCGAGGGTTCCTTCCCCGTCGGGCTCCTTCCTGAGGCGGAGTTCACGCTGGCCCGGGTACAGCTTGAGCCCGACGATACACTGGTGCTTTTCAGCGACGGGGTGACCGAAGCAGAAAACCTCGAACATGAGCTTTTCGAGGTCGAGGGGCTTTCTCGCGCTCTGGACGGCAAGGACGGAGTGCCGATCGATGCGCTGCAGCGCTCGGTGCTCGATTCCGTGCGTGACTTCGCCCGCGGAGCGCATCAATCAGACGATATAACGCTGCTGGTGGTGCGTTACCGCGCCCTGAACAAACCGAGCGGCGAACGGTGAGTGCTTGACCACCGCGCCACTTGGTTTTGTCCTTCCCGCACGGTTCGCCGTTCACCGAGCACGGCTTTTCCAGTTGATACAATCCACTGCATGGCTGTCCCAGAAAGGATTGGAAGGTACGAAATTGTCGCCGAGGTCGGGCGCGGAGCAATGGGCAGCGTTTTCAAGGCGCGTGATCCGGTAGTGGGACGCACCGTCGCCCTCAAAACCATCCATTCCGCCGCGCTCGCCGGGGATCAGGCCGAAGAGTACCGGGCGCGGTTCTTTCGCGAGGCCCGGGCCTCAGGCGTGCTCGCCCACCCCGGAATCGTTCCTGTTTTCGATGTCGGTGACCACGAAGGCGCGCCATTTCTGGTGATGGAGTTCATCGAGGGAAGAACCCTCGCCGACCAGATCAAGAAAGGCGAACGTTTTTCGCTTGAGCGCGTGTGCGAGATCGGCCAGCAGCTTGCCGAGGCCCTCGGCTACGCACACCGCCAGGGTGTGATCCATCGCGACATCAAGCCCGCCAACATTCTGCTCACTTCGCGCGAAGTGTATGGCATCGAGCGCCCGCGCATTACCGACTTCGGCATCGCAAAGCTTGCGTCCAGCGAGATTACGACAGCGGGCCAATTGCTGGGAACGCCATCTTTCATGCCGCCCGAGCAGTTCACCGGACAGCCGGTCGACGGGCGCGCCGACCTGTTTTCACTGGGCGTGATTCTCTACTCCCTGGCAACCGGGGAGCAACCGTTTGCCGGCGAAACCATGACGGCGGTTTCCTACAAGGTGGTCTACACCGAGCCCATTCCGCCCACAAAGCTCAATCCCGCGATCTCACCACGGCTTGAAGCTGCGATTCTCAAATGCCTCGCCAAGAATCCTGCCGAGCGCTTTCAGACGGGCGAGGATCTGGCGCAGGAGCTGGCTGCAATCCGCAGAAGCGCAGCGGCTACCCAGGGACCGGGAGTCCCGGCGACTCCGCTGGATGCCGATGCGACACTCGGTCCGGCGCAGGCTGCGGCGGCTGCTGCGGTATCTCCTCCGGCTGTCTCCTCGTCGAAGACGGCGACGCTGACTGATTCCCCAGCTCAGGCGGGCAAACCCAAATCGAAGCCCGTGGCAGTTGAGACAATTTTCGCGATCATTTTACTCGCAGTTGTCGGTGTGGGAACGGCTGCCGCCGGCGCATGGTTCATCTTTGAGCACTTTCTGAACGCCGCGCATCGTGCAGGGGAGAAAAACTCGGCTCCCGCTCAACAGTTGGCACAACAACCGCAGCCGGTCGTGACCATTCCGCAGCCCTCAACGACTCCGGCCGCAACCGACCAGACGCCGCTAGCGGTTCACAAAGACGATTCGGCGAGCCCGAATCCGCCGCCGGCGCCTGCCGTGACGACAAACCCGGCGTCTGCGAGTACGGCGTCCGCCTCGCCCGCCAAAACAGGCGCGGCCCCTGCGGCTCCGCCCGTCGCAGCCAAGCCCGTCACGGCAAAACCCAAACCGACGCCCCCGACCTCGTCCACATCAGTAGCACCCGCTTCAGGTTCGGCCAATATTGCCGCTGCCACACCCGCGCCCCCGACCCCACCAGGAACTGCAGCGAGCGCGACATCGGCAGCCAACACGCCGGCGGCACATACCGCGGCTGCGGCATTCGACCCCCGAAAACTCGATCCCAACACCAGCACCAAACTAAAGATCGAGTTGAGCAAGGTGCCCAACGGCTTACCGATCAACATCAATATGGACAAGAAGCTCTATCTGAACTTCATCACCGGCGATAAGACCGATCTGGATAACCTTTATGTTCCCGCTGGAGTGCAGGAATTTCGCGTATCGATCAAAAGCGGGGACCAGGAGTTTGACTCAAATGTCGTGAGCAACGACTTCAAGGCGAAGAAGAAGAAAACCCTGAAGATCGAGATCTTGCAAAATGGCAAGGCGCCTGCCAAGGTCACTGGCCCCCTGGGCAAGGACATGCAAGTCTACGTTTCTCTTCCCAGTCTGCCCTTTGACCTCTAGTTATGTAACAGGATTGTCACAATCGATCAGTAGCATCGGCATATCCAAAGGTTGGCCGCGGGTATAAGTTGGACCGGCAAAAGCCGGATTTGAAAGGCCGCGAGGACTCAAAGGAAAAAGGAAATGCAAATCTCCACCGAAGAACTGGCCGACGGCGTGACCAGGATCGCCCTGGATGGGCGGCTCGACATCGCAGGCGCGTCGGCTGTGGATCTGAAGATGAATGTGGCCGCCGGCAGCGCAAACAAGCTGTTGATCGACCTGAAGAACGTAACTTTCCTGGGTTCTATGGGCTTGCGTTCAATCGTGCTTCCCGCGCGTGCGGTTCGCAGCCGCGGCGGCAAAGTGGTGCTTTTCGCGCCCGGCGAGATGGTGGAGTCGGTGCTCAAAACCAGCGGCATCGATTCCATTCTGCCCATCTACCACGATCTCGCCGCTGCGCTGGCCGCGCTGCAATAGACCTCTCGCGACTGGTGGCTTAACCATGCCCGGAGAAACGGCAGCACAATCCGAGCCGCACCTCACCATCGAGAGCCGGCTCGAAGATCTTGCGCTGCTCTGGCCATGGGCCGAGTCGATCGCCGATATCCACGGTTTGCCCGCCGCCACACGGTTCGCCATTCACCTTTGCCTCGAAGAAGCGATTTCAAACGTCATTCGTCACGGGTATCGCGGAGAGCTGGGGCGCCCGGTGACGGTTCAATTCGCTTCCCAGCCCGATGAATTGGTCTTCACCGTCGAAGATGAGGCCCCGGCGTTCGACCCACTGGACGAGTCGCGTGAAGACCAGGCTCCAGATGCCTCAGCGACCGACCAGATTCCCCTCGGCGGCCAGGGAATCCGCTTGTTGCGCAAATTCGCCGGCAGCTTGGTTTACCAGGGCCTTCCGACTGGAAATCGGCTCACGATGAGATTCCCGATTCAGCGTTGATGCGGGTGGCCAAACCCTTTGTTTGCTTGGTTCACACCCGCGCAGTCCCGCAGTCCAACGCCCGTTGAGCCCTGATTGCGTCTATCATGGTATGAGCGGCCAGTTTCCCCTTTGGGTCCGCTTCCGGTGGTGTTCGTGTCTCGAATCTTTCAGAGGGTTGTCTTCGCAATTGCGATCGTCGTCTTTGGTGCGCTCGGTATCGGTTATGTGCTGGGCGAGTTTGGCTGGTTTGGCGTCCACGCCGGCGATGACCAGGACGCTGCCTACAAACAGATGCGTGTCTACGCTGAGGTCCTGCGGAAGATCCAGAATTACTACGTCGTCGACCCGAACATTCCCGAGGTGACCGACGGCGCTCTGCACGGCCTGCTCGACTCGCTGGATCCCGATTCGAGCTATCTGACCCCGGCCGAGTACAAGCTGTACAAGGAGCGCCCGGCCAGCGAAACCGCTCAGGTGGGCATCACCGTATCCAAGCGCTATGGTTACGCCACCATCGTGAATGTGGTGCCGGGCTCACCTGCCGACCAGGAGCACCTGCGCGACGGCGATGTAATCGATTTGATCGGCGACCAGTCGACTCACGATCTGTCGCTGGCCGTCATCCGTTACATGCTCGAGGGCAAACCGGGCACCACGGTTTCGCTTTCGGTTGTGCGGCCGTTCAAGCCCGATCCCGACAAGGTTGTTCTTACGCGCTCGGTGGTCGCCACCCCGCCTCTTGGCGAGCAGTTCTATGAGAATGCAACCATTTTTTACCTCAAGCCGGGTGTGTTGACGGCAGCGCGGGTCGACGATCTTGCCGCCAAGATCAAAGCGGCTGGCAAGTCAAAGAAGATTCTGCTTGACCTTCGCGATACCACCGGTGACGACCTGCACCAGGGAGTGCGGCTGGCCAACTTCTTCATTAGGCAGGGAACACTGGCTTCCCTGGAAGGCCAAAAAATCCCCCAGCAGACCTTCACCGCCGACCCGGCACAATGCCTCACCGATGCCCCCGTTGCCGTCCTGGTGAATCGCGGAACCTATGGCGCGCCGGAATTAACCGCTGCGGCCATCGAAGGCCTCAAACGAGGCGACGTAGTAGGCGAACGCACATTCGGCGAGGGCGCCATGCAGAAGACCATCGACTTGCCCGACGGCGCAGCTCTGATGCTGACCATTGCCAAGTACGAGGATCCTTCAGGCAAGAAGATTGAGGATGAGGCGGTCACTCCTAACGAAGTGGTAGCTTCACCGCAGGACGACGACGAGCCCGCTCCGGCCAACAACGGCGATGAGCAGTTGAACCGTGCTCTCAATCTGCTGAAAGCAAAGAACGGCTAGTGTCCCGTCCCTGAAGTCCGCAGCATAACTGACCGGTCATCCTGAGCGAGTTTTGGTGCGCCTTTGCACCAAAACGAGTCGAAGGACCTGCATTCCGCAGCCGGCTTCTGCCAGAAAATTCCAAGTTTGCCGGGCGATTCCTGTACCTGCACTCGCATGGTTCGCGCCTGCCGCGGCGCGCATTCTCCACCATCGTCTGGTGCTAGCCTTGAAAGAGAGGCATTTTCTGGCCCGATGGCGCGAAATCTGCGGTCGGGCGCATCCCCCGTGGCTGTCACCACCAATCCGCCGCGCAAAAGGCGCATCGTTCTGCGCATCGCAAGACGCAATCCCCCTCGCCTTCCCCGTTCCACCACGCAGTTGTCGCCGGAGCGCGGTCACCGCAAACTCGCCGGCCAAACCGCCCTGGTGGTGCTGTTTCTTCTCGCGGCCATTACCGGTTCGCTGGCCGGCCTTACCCTGGTTTACTCCGTCAACCTGCCGCAGATTAGCGAGCTTGAAAACTATCGTCCCTCCGCTGCCACCGATCTCTACGATCGCAAGAACCGAGTGATCGGATCCTTCGCGCTCGAGCACCGCATCGTCGTAGGCTACGAAGGCTTCGCGCCGGTCCTCAGGCAGGCCGTGATCTCGATCGAGGACAAGAACTTCGAATCGCACTGGGGCATCAACGTGATTCGAGTGGTCGGCGCTGCCTGGCACGACATCCGTACCCACGGCCGCGCCCAGGGCGCTTCCACCCTCACCATGCAACTGGCGCGCAACCTTTTCCTTTCGAGCGATCGCACGGCGATGCGCAAACTCCAAGAGGCCTATCTCGCGATCCAAATCGAGCGCGCCTTCACCAAGGAGCAGATCTTCACTCTCTACGGCAACCAGATCTACCTCGGCAGCGGCCAATATGGCTTCGAAGCAGCATCGGAGTTCTTCTTCTCAAAGCATGCAAAGGATTTGAACCTGACCGAAGCGGCGCTCCTGGCTGGCCTGCCCAAAGGCCCGGTGGCGTTTTCGCCGCTTCTGAATCCCGAGCGCGCATTGCATCGCCGCAATCTGGTGATCAGCGAGATGGAATCGGACGGCGCCGTTACCCACGCGCAGGCTGATTTGGCGCGGAGCGCTCCGCTGGGTTTGCACCTTGCCGAACCTGAAAACACGGTCGCGCCGTGGTTCCAGGAAGAGGTGCGGCGCGAACTGGAGAAACACTTCGGCACGGAAGAAGTACACCAGGACGGCCTGCGTGTTGACACCACGCTCGATCTGGATTTGCAGGAGACGGCGAATCAAGCTGTCGTCGACGGCATAGCCGCCTACGAGCGACGCCACGGCTGGCGCGGCAAACTGGAAAACATAATCGCCGCGGGCATGAATCCCGACACCTACCGTCATCCCGATTGGGCAACCCGGCCCACTTCCGGTGGCTACATCCACTCCCTGGTGACGCGCGTGCTTCCTCTAGAGATCCACGCGCGCATCGGCCCTCCGGGTGTGGATGGCTCCGAGATCGTTTTGCTTCCGCGGGACTGGCAATGGACCGGCGAGCGTTACGCCGACTCCCTGGTGAAGCCCGGAGACGTGATCTACGTCAAGCTCGGCACCGACGCGGAGAACGGCGCGCGACGCGCCTCTCTCGAACAGGATTCAGGCGCCCAAGGCGCGTTGCTGGCGATGGAGAATACCAGCGGCGACGTACTGGCGATGGTCGGAGGTCGCGACCACGCACTCTCAGTGTTCAATCGCGCGACGCAGGCCGAGCGCCAGACCGGGTCGAGCTTCAAGCCTTATGTCTATACAGCGGCGATCGAAGACGGCGTCAAGCCTGGCGATATCGTGGTCGATGCGCCTGTCACCTTCGGCGGCTATGTGCCGCACAACTACGAAAACGACTATCGAGGCGCGATGACGGTGGCCGAAGCTTTTGCCGAGTCGCGCAACATTCCCGCGCTCAAGCTCGCCGCGCGCGTTGGCATTCGCAAAGTGATCGATGTGGCGCACAGATTTGGCGTCACATCCAACATTCCCGCCTACCTGCCGGTGGCGCTGGGCGCGGTTGAGATCACGCTCGAAGAGCAGGTGGCGTCGTACGCGGTCTTTCCCAACGACGGGATCCACGTTACGCCGCGCCTCATACGGAAAGTCTCGAGCGTCGACGGCATTGTCCTGTGGCAAGACAACTCCGCGGTCAATGAAGTAATCGATCAGCGGACGGCGCGCACGATGATGATTTTGCTGCGCGGCGTCACCGATCATGGCACGGCGGCCGCAGCCAAACAGTTGAATCATCCTGTGGGCGGAAAGACCGGCACCACCAGCGAATTTACCGACGCATGGTTTCTCGGTTTCTCGCCTTCCATCACCTGCGGTGTGTGGCTGGGCTACGATAGCCGGGAATCGCTGGGCATCAAGGAAACCGGCGCGGTGACAGCGCTGCCCATCTGGATCGCGTTCATGCGCGCGGCTATCGCCGGCAAGGATGATGAGCAATTTCCCGGCGGTGACGAGACATCCACAAGAGAACCAGGTGCAGTCGCAAGAGTCTCAGCAGCGGAAACCATAACTCCCGCGCGAAATCCGGAAACGGCGCCGCGCGCGGCGAAGACCGCGTCTCAACGAGCGCAGGTATCAAGTCCCTGAGGCCAGCCCAAGGAAGTTGAACTTCTTCTTCTTCTCCGGCGTCTCCTCGAATACACCCGAAGAAGCCGACGCTGCCATCTTCTTGATGGCGCGCTGAATGTTCGACTCCTTCAGCGGCTCCGCGGTGTTCTGCATTCGGCGGACCGCGGGATAATCGTTGGGAATGCGCCATTGCGCCGGACGCGTCAGTGCACTTTCGATTGCGGAGTCGTCAATGCCAAACATTTCGGCTGTATACCGGTTCAAAACGATCTCGACTTTCGATGCGTAGGGTTGAAGGCACCCGGTAATCAACCTGTTGGAGTTGCGCAGCTCGGCCACGCCAACCTGGGTTACCAGGAAGACCGTGGAAACGATATCGAAGAGGCGCGTATCGGTGAGCTCCCACCTCGAGCCCGCGTCGACTACCACATAGTCAAACGACTTGCAGGCAACGGAAACCAGATGATCGACTGCCTCGCCGGGAGGCGGCAAACGGAGATACCTGCCGGGCGCGGGCAGCACATGCAGCCCTGATTTGTGTTTCGTCAGCAGCTTCGACAGAAAAGTGGAATCGAGCCGCTCGGCTTCGCGCAGCGCTTCGAGTGTGGAATATTCGCTGGAAATGCCAAGGCAAAGCGCGGCATCGCCAAGCGGCAGATCCAGGTCGATCAGGAGTGTGCTGCGTCTCGATTCCTGGGCCAGGGAAACTGCAAAATTGCACGCCGCCGTAGTGACTCCGGATCCGCCCTTGGCTCCGACAAAAACGAAAGACTTGCCGATCACCTTTCTTTTGTCGGGCGCCAATTGCACGCGGCTGGAATTCCGGCTAAACGCTTCCTCGAGGACCCCCTCGGCGAATGGATACATCAGAAACTCGCGAACACCTGCTCTCATGCAGCGAATCAACAGATCATCCTCAGTGCTCTGCGAGTAGGCCATCGGCGTCGTGGTCCCGGCGTGGCACAACGTCTCAACGGTCTTGAGAGCGACTTCCTTTTCCTTGTCGACCGCGATGAGAACCACATCAAAACCCTGATTGGCGAGCATCTGGGGATTTCCGACATCGGAGAGCGTGGTGACCCTGGGCGCCGCGCCATTGTTCTGCAATGCGCACACAATGCCGGCCACGACACTGCGGCGGGTGAAATCCGGATCGACAACTGCGATCGACATTCCGCGCCCGCGATCGCCAAACGCACCGCCAGCGCCGTTATTGCCTGATTCAGTCAAGTCTGGGGAAATCACGAATGTAACCTTTCTTCGGGCCCAAGGCCCTTCACACTACTATCGCTCCAGAGGGAGCTCGCCTTAGGGGGGTGGCGACTGTTCTTTCTTATCGAAGGGCCCGACGGCAAATCGGTGACCGCAAGCCGTGCGCGGGAGCAAATAGCAGAAGTATCCTAAGCGTGGAAGCCCGTCTGCCCAAGGGGTTACGTCAACAGAGTTTAAAGCACCTCTGAGCCGCTGTCAATCGGCCCCCACCCTTCCAAAGCAACGTTTAGCCCGCGCTACGTCTTTCAATATCTGTGCTTTGAGCGCTTCAGGCGAAGGCCAGGTTCGCTCTTCACGCAGGTACATTAAAAACTCGAGTTCGATGGGAGTCCGATCATCGAGATCGATCGGCTCGAAGTCAAGAATATGCGACTCTACGGCAAACGATGCCTCACCAAAGGTGGGCCGATTGCCCACGTTCGTCACCGCCTGAAATGCGCGGCCAGCGACCTTGAGACGCGTCGCGTAGACGCCAAAGGCCGGGAGCAAGCCGTCGTAGGCAGCAAGGTTAACGGTGGGAACAAGTTGGCGCGTGCCAATTCCCCGGCCGCGCGCCGGGGTTGACAATACGGCGAAGGGCCGACCTAGCATCCACCGCGCACGACGCACGTCGCCTGCGGCCACCAGGGTTCTGATTGCCGAGCTCGAAACCTCCATTCCGCGCACTTTCACCGGGGTATGGACCTGCACATCGAAGCCTGACTTCGCCCCCATGACCGCCAATTCCCTGACTCCCGCCGTGGCGCCGTGGCCAAAACGGAAGCTTTGCCCCTCGTGCATGCTGCGCACGCCGAGCTTGTCGACAAGGATTTGCTGCACGAACTCGCCGGGTATTAATCCTGCGAGCTTCGCATCGAACGGCAGCACGAGGATTGCATCCACCCCCGTCTGCGACAGCAGGCGCAACCGCTCGGCAAGCGGAGTGAGCAGCTTCGGCGCCTCGGTGGGGCGCAGGAACTGTTCCGGGTGCGGGTTGAAGGTGATGGCCAGTCCGCGTGCCCCCAACCCTCGCGCCTCGTTGACAACACCGGACAGAATCTCCCGGTGGCCCAGATGCACGCCATCGAAGTTGCCGATAGCGGCAACCGTCGGTCCATAGCCGCCGGGGATCTGGGCTAACGACGTGAAGACCGTCACCGCCGGCACGCCGTCCCCCTCACGTCCCCCGGTCATAGCGACACGGGCACGCTCAACCCGTCGTAAGCAAGTTGCATATCGGCAGGCAACGCGTGATTAGTTTCTTCCTGTCCGAGGTCGTGCGCGATGTGGGTAAACCATGTTTGCCGCGCGCCAATCCGGCGCGCCCACGCCATCGATTGCTCCAGGGTGGAGTGACTTGGGTGCGGCGTGTGACGCAACGCCGAAAGCGCCAGCACCTCGACGCCTTTGAGCAAATCGAAGCTGACATCGGGGATCGCGCTCACATCGGTCAGGTATGCCGCGTTGCCGAACCGGAAACCCGCGATGGGCAGCGCACCGTGCAGCAGCGGAATACGCACAAACTCCGCGCCATGCACCCGAGTACAGCCCTCCAGCGGCATCAGGCGAACCCTTGCCCGCGTGGGATATGTGGCGTCGGGCGAGAATGTGTAGGCAAACACTTGCGCGAGAACCTTGGTTGTCTCCGCATCGGCATAGAGCGGAATCGGCCCGCTGCGCCGCTCGGCAATAAAGCTCAGGGGCCGCAGATCGTCCATCCCCAGAATGTGGTCGGCATGCGCATGGGTGTAAAACACCGCGTCAATAAATGTGAGGCGCTCGCGAAGGGCTTGCTCGCGAAAATCCGGACCGGTGTCGATGACAACCGCCCGTTCGACGCCATCGCCCGCAGGCGCTGCCTGCCTCCAACGAAGGAGCACCGAGGGCCGCAATCGCCGGTCGTGCGCATCCGTCGAGTTGCACACCGCGCACGGACAGCCTAGCGTCGGAACACCCATCGAAGTGCCCGTTCCTAAGAATGTGAGCGTACCTTGCAAGCCGCCAGCTCCTGGCTCCCAGCCGCGAAGTGTGGGCGAAGAGCCTGCCCTCGCCAATACATGAAAATCGTGGAGTTGCTCGTCCGAATCCAGATGTAAGAGGATGGCCGGCAATGAAAATCCGAGGGCAAGAAGCCAGGAGCCGTAAGCCGCTCCTACTTCTTCGCTGGCGGCACCGGTGGCATCGGCTGCATCGTCATCATGTTTGTTAGTTCGAGAAAGGCCATGCGCGCTTCAAACAAGACCGACTGCAGCATGCGATCCTCGGCCGAGGTCAGGTTGCCTTTGGTCTTTTCCGCCAGGATGCCAAGCAGATCGACGGTTGTGCGCGCGCCGACGATGTCGACTCGCGGACGCTGGCCCTCCTGCGTGCCAGCACCCATCTGCAGCATCGCTGTGAGGTAGAGTTGCTGCACCAGATGTTCGAAGCCAACCGGCGGCTGCGGGTCTGCGGCCGGATTCTGAGCCCGGATCAGGTCTTCCAGCCTCTGCGCCGACGCATCGTATGCGGCCTTCTGCTCCCTGGTTTCCTTCGCGCTCGGCGGCGGCGGCAATTCAGACCCCAGGCTTGGCTCCCCCGCAGGCGGCTCGGTTTCCTCTGGAGCCTCGCTGCGCGGCTCGTTCACCACCAGGCGCGGTCCTGCCGCCGGCTCGGACGGCGCAGCGGTAGCCGCCGGGGCCGGCTGCTGCTGGCTCGCTTTTTCTTCCTCCGCTTTGATCTTGCGGCGGTCAACCACTTCGAATTTCGGTCTTTCGCTCATAGTTTCAAGTTTCTCACTCGCGGCGCAGACCCTTCCATGCCCAGCGGCCGCCACTCAGTCGGGGACGCGAGTTCCCGGCCTACCTGCTTTCCGAAGTCAAAATCGGAGGCGCATTGAGAATATGGGCCTTTCCTTGCGCAGCGCCGCCGGCATAATCATAGATCTCGCCGCGCGACTCGGCCTCTGACCGAATCATGCCCAGGGCGAACATCCGACCGCCTCTGGCCAGCGGCAACTCGGCGGCGCTGGTGATTTGTCCAGCCGCGGTTCCGTCTTCCGAAGTCAGTTCCGTCCCTGCATTCGGCAACGGCCCGACAAGTTCCAGCGGGCGCAGGTGCCGGTGGACATTGCCGCGCGCTCGGATGCGCTCCACGATCTCCTGCCCCAGGTAGCACCCCTTGCTAAAATGCATCGCTCGCATCTGCGCCGTTTCCTGCGGAAGATCGCGCTCCACCATATCCACGCCGTACGCGGGAATTCCCTCGGCAATGCGAAGCTTCTCGAGCGCGGCGCAGCCCACCGGGACAGCGCCGCCGGTGCGCAGACACGACCACAATTTGGCCAGCCCCGCCGATGGCAGCCAGATCTCGTAATGCCTGGCCAATACTCCGTAAACGCGCAAAATTCGCAGGTCCAACCCATTCCATTCCACACTGGTTCCCGCCATGGGGCTGGCAATCACTGGAAGCCCCACTCGCTCCAGGACCTCTTCCGCCAACGGTCCGGTGAGCCCGATTGCCGTCTCTGAACCGGCCTCGCCAACCTGCTCTTCACCCAGTGGTACCAGCTCCACATCGTCCATGATGATGAACTTGTTGAGATGAGCCAGGAGCTTCTCCGTCTGATCCGCCGCAATCTCCAGCTCCAGCCCGGATTCTCCGGCGAACGGCGTTCCCAGAAGGTCATCCCCTCCGATCGTCGTCTTGCGCCCCACGCCGGCGGGGTTGCGCCGCTGCGGCGACAGTTCCTCCCCCTCGCGCCAAACGGTCAGATCGCCCTGTATGTGCCCTTGTGCATTCAAAACCAGATTCCATGCCCCGGTATTCGGGAACAGATCATTTACGGTATTGGTCACCATTCCGCTCAGCCAGCGGAAGCGGTCGGCGCCGCGGACGGCGACGCGCCGCATCCATCCCAGGTCGTGAATGGCTGCGCCTCCGGTAAGGGCGGCTATTTCTACTTCCGGCGCGTCCAACTCCAGGAAGGTCGAGGCTCCCCAGTACAAAGCGAGTTCGTGCGGGGTCGGGGCAAATTCGAGCATCGCGGCCACAGCGGTGGCCTGAACGTTGGTAGCGAGATCCGGCTGGGGCATGAAGGCGAGTCCGCGGTCCCGCCAGGGATTTTTTATAGAAGATGGCGCGAAACCGCATCCTGATTATAGCCTTGAAGAGGGCGATGGAAACGAGAACGGCGGCAGCCGGGCCGCATCCACAGCGCTCAAGGGAGTCTGAATGAAATTGCAGTACCCAACCATCCCATGGGCCGGGCGCGCAAGTGCCTGTTTTCTGCTGGTTTGCCTGGCGGCGGGCGCGCCAAACTCGGCGCAGCAGGCTCCCCCGACTCCTCCCTCCAGTGCCCCGGCCACCCCGCCCCGCGGTAGTTCGAGTACAAAACCAACTCACATCACTCCCGATCAGGCCAAACAGCTTTTCGCCATGGTCGACACGCTCATCAAGTTCTCCTCCGATGAAACCGGCCTGCCTATCAAGAGCACGGTCCAGCGCCAGTTAATCACGCGCGCGTCGGTCGAATCGTACCTTGAAGAAAAATTCAACGATGACGAGGGCGCGAAGCGGCTGGAACGCGACGAAATTGTCCTCAAGAAGTTCGGCCTGCTCGATCGCGACTTCGAACTCAAGCCTTTCCTTTTGGCGCTCCTCAAGGAGCAGATCGAGGCCTACTACGACTCCAAGACCAAAACCGTCAATCTTCTCGATTGGGTCGACGTCGAAGAGCAGAAGCCGGTGCTGGCCCACGAACTCACGCACGCCCTCCAGGACCAGCACTCCGATCTGGAGAAATGGGACGACCAGACGCCTGACGATGTCTCGCATGACGTGGCCGGCGATCAGGAACATCTTGCCAAGGATGAGATGGACACCGCGCGCGATGCCGTAGCCGAAGGCCAGGCAACGGCCGTGATGATGGACTACATCCTCAAGCCGCTGGGCAAGAGCCTCGTGAAAGATCCCGAAGTGCTCGACATGGTCAAAGGCCAAATGGGGGCGAGCGAAGACTCTCCCGTAATGGCCCGCGCGCCTCTGTTGCTCAAGGAGTCGATGCTCTTCCCCTACAGCGAAGGCCTGAGCTTCGAGCAGGACGTGTGGATGGACCAGGGCCAGGCCGCGGCCTTTGCCGGCACGCTCGACCGCCCCCCTACCTCAAGTTGGGAAATCATCAATCCACGCGAATACGAGCGCAAACATATTCCCGCCGTCCCGCTGCTGCCTGACATTCATCCTCTCACCGATCCGTTCTACGAGCCTTATGACATCGGCCAGATGGGCCAGCTCGACGTGCATATTCTTTCCGAGCTCTTCGGCAGCGACAATGCGGCGCGCGACCTTACTCCTGCGTGGGATGGAGGCCTTTATTGGGCCGGGCAATTGCACAGCGCCAAGACCCCGGAGGAACGGGCCAGCACCAAGTCGCTTGCCATCTTCTATCTCTCTCTCTGGAGAAATTCCGACTCCGCTGACGTCTTTGCCAAGCTTTACGCCAACAGCCTTGGCCGCAAGTATTCGAACCTCAAACCAGTCGCGGACAATGGAGGAGGGCCCTCGGCTGCCGACGGCTCTGACGAACAGGTCTTCTCCACCAGCGAGGGCCCGGTGGTAATCACCACGCGCGGCAAGATGGTCTTTGTCGCCGAAAGTTTCCCCCTGCCGCTGGCCCGCAAACTCGCCAGGCTCATCTTCGATGCGCAGGGAACCGGAGCGCTTCGCATTGCGAACCTCGGCCGCACGGATGAAAATTCGGGTCAGCCCGCAGCGCCACTTACCGGCGATCTCGTTCGCTTCTTCGAAAACTGCGGGGTCATGAAAGCCGCGGTGGACGCAGGTATCCGCGCGACGCGCTAACCTCGTTCTAGCGTCACCATTTCGCGACGCCGCATCCTACTGCACTTCGCCGATGTAGACTCCGAAAGGCTCCGGCTGGATCTGACACAGCACCGTCGGTTCGCCTGCCGGAGGAACGGTAGTATTGATGCGGAGTTGTTGCAGATTCTTCTGGTCTCCGGCTTAGAGTGTTCGAAAGAGGTTCGTCATGACGCCTGCAATGAGAAGCGCTTTTTGCTGCTTCCTGAGTGTCGCGCTGATCCTTGTATCGGCGGCCCCAATAGCCGTTGCCGCCACGCCAGCGGCAGGGATCCCGAAGTTCGAGCTCACAGCAGGCCAGTTGGAAATAAGCGAAAGAGCCAGCCCGCGTCGATTCGTCAACGCAGTGGGAGAGAAGAGCGGACTGTGGGGCTTTGAAGACGGACAATTGGAAGGGTGGGTCTATCCGCTCAAGATCTTTCACGATTTCCAGATGAATTTCCAGATGGAAGGCTCGCCACGAATCTACTCCGGTCGTGAGCTTCTCTCCGGCGTTCGAATCTTTCCCCAGATGGTTCAACTGCAATACTCCGCTGAGACGTTTACAGTGAACGAGATTTTATTTGCGCCGCGCAGCACTGCGGGCTTCGCCGTTTTGCTCGACGTGCATGCGCCACGCGCTTTACACATCTCGGTTCGCTTCAAGCCGGACCTGAACCTGATGTGGCCCGGCGGATTGGGCGGCCAAACTTACACGTGGGATGAGGAAAATCGCTGGGTCGAGCTGGCAGAGCCAACCAGTCAATTCTCGGCGCTGATTGGGTCGCCCTTCGCCGAGGCATCGACCGCAGTCGGCTATCACGCCTATCTGAGCAACGAAAACCCCTTTGAGGAATTAGCGCTCTATGTCACTCCAGAAGAGGCAAAGCAATACTACATTCCGATTGTTGCTGCTGCGGGAATACAGGGAATCTACGAGGCTCAAAGCACCTATAACGATCTTTTGAACCGATTGCCGCAGCTTTACACAGAGAGCTTGCGACACTATGAGGAGCTGGACAGCGAGGGGCCGCAATTTGTCACCTCTGACCCTAAGATGGACGAATCGCTTCGCTGGTCCCGCGTGGCCCTCGATCAGTTGAAAGTCTGCAATCCATACATGGGTTGCAGTTATGTTTCAGGCTACGGATCGTCGGGAACTGGAACGCGTCCCATGTATGCGTGGTACTTCGACGAGCCAACGACTACATCCTGGGCTTTCTTGGATGCGGGCAGCGCAGCCAGCCTGAAGGAAGCTCTTCGCTTCCTCGAAAAGTACCAGCGGCAGGATGGTGCGATACCCCATGAGGTTTCACAGAGCGCCACGCTCGTAGACTGGTTCAACAAGTATCCCTATCCCTATATCCATCCGGATTCGAGCCTCTCGTATCTGATAGCGATGGGGCACTTCTACCATTTCACTGGCGACGAGGAGTTCGTCAGGCAAAGTTGGCCTCATATTCTCAAGGCATACCAATATTGCCTGTCGATCATGGACGCTGGCGACGGATTGCTCGTGATTCCCAAAGATGCCTGGGGATCCATAGAACTCACGGGATTCAGTAAAGACGCCGCGATGGCGGGCGAATGGATTGCCGCGCTTCGCGCCGTGAGCGATCTCGCCCGGATGGCAGGTGATTCGGCGCTGTCAAAAGAATGCGACCAAAGAGCTGAGAAGGCTGAAGCATCCCTGGAGCGTGAGTTTTGGGATCCGCAACTCGATTATTACGATTACGGGCTCTTCACTTCGGGCAAACCTGTCACGTATTTGAATCCGGCGATTGGATCGACCGCCTGGCTGGGAAGCTTGCCCCCGAACCACGCGCAATCGGTTCTCGAGAAGCTTTCCACCGCAGCGTTCCTCGCGGACTGGGGCCAGCGGAACATGTCGCTTGACGATCCGCGCTACTCCGAGGGCTCCTACCACATCGGATCGGCATGGCCGATTGCGACCGCCGGTCCCATGCTGGCGCAGTTCAAGTACGGCGATGCCGTGCAGGCCTTTCTCACCTGGCGTTCGATGCTTTCGCTAAGAGAGTTCGACGCGCCCGGCGAGATGCCCGAGGTTCTTTCCGGCGTCTACTACCGCCTGCTCGATAACGCGGTCCCACACCAGATGTTTTCAGAAATGACGGCAATTCCCGGCCTGGTCGACGGCATTCTTGGCCTCGACCTCGATGTGCCCAACCATGGATTGAACTGGAATCCTGACCTGCCCCCAAGTTGGCCAAGTGTTGCTTTGCAGCGGTTTCCGTACGGACAAGGAAAGATGGATTTCGAACTCCGCCAGAGTTCCGGATTGCTGACGGCAAGCATTCGACCCACCGGCTCGCAAAAGGTCACGCTTCACTTTTCGCCTGCGCTGCCCATGGGTGCCGCGGTGCTCTCAGTGGAGCAGGACGGCAAGCCGCTGCACTTTGAGGTGGAAGATCGCGGAAGCGAAACGCTTGCGGTGATCAACACCGACTTCTCCGCCACGACACAGATCGTGGTCCGCTATAAACCGGGAGTAGCGTTGGAGGCAGACCGGCTGCCGTTGCTGGAAGGCGATACCAGCCGCAATCTGAGGATCATTCGAACCAGATACGCAAATGGGCTGATCGAATTGACGGTCGAAGGGCGGCCCGGCCAGATGTACGAAGTGCGAGCGTATACCCCGCTCAAGCTCGCGCCCGTCGCGGGCATCGCGGCCATCGAAGATCACGGCGATTACCGGTCGCTTGAGCTTACTCCGCCTGCGGACAGCCGAAACGTTGACAATGCCGGCTATGTGCGTTGGCTCGTCCGCGCGAAAGCTGAACAATAGTTTCGGTCACTCTTGCGATGGCCTGCACCATCCCGGACTATGGCCTTCTTCCGGAAACCATCCACGACGCTTCAATTTCTTCCAGATGCTTGTTTTTCGTCTCTGGGATGAGGAACAAGGTGAACACTGCCTGGGCCATGCACATCGCGGCTAGAAATCCAAACGTTGAAGCCTTGCCGATCACGTGAAACGCGTATGGAAACAACAGGACCACGACCGCATTGGCCACCCACTGAATCAGCACCGGGACGGTCATCGCCTTTCCGCGCACATCGTTGGGAAAGATCTCCGGCACCAGCGTCCAAAAGACCGGGCCGATGCAGGCGGCGAAAAATGCGAGGTAGGCCAGAATCAGCGTCAAAACCAGCATTCCTTGAAAGTGGCCGAGCAATACACTCATCACGAGCCCGCCCAGGCATGCCGCCATTCCAATCGAACCGCCTATATACAGAGGCTTGCGGCCAAATCGATCGATCATCCAAAGGGAAGCGACAGTAAAGATCAGTTCGACGACCCCAACCATCAAGGTTGAAGCTAACGCTCCTTCGAGCTTCCATCCTGCCGATTGAAAGATGAGCGGCGCGAAATCGATGACCGTATTGATTCCCGAAACGTGAATCAGGATTGCGAGCCCGGCGCTCACCGCAAGTGCGCGCTGTACTCCAGGGCGCCTCAGTTGGCGCCAGCCGCTGTGGTCGCCGTGCGCAGTCGCTGCGATTTCGGCCAGCAGCGATTCAGATGTCTGCGCGCCACCGATCCGATCGAACACCGCAAGCGCCTCTTTTGACTTGCCATGAAGCGCCAGAAATCGCGGCGTTTCCGGCGCCAGCAACATGAGTAAGAAGAAGACGGCCGACGGTATGACGCCGGTCAAGAACATCCATCTCCAATTACTTGGTCCAGTGGCGCGCAGCAGATAGTTCATCATGTATGAAACGCAAACACCCAGTATGATCGAGAGCTGATATATGGTTCCGAGGCGTCCGCGAATCGACGCCGGAGCGATCTCGGCTACGTACATGGGTGAGAGCAGCGAGACTCCGCCAACTGCGATGCCTCCCAGGAAGCGCGCGATCACGAACATGGTGAAATTGCCGGCCAGTGCAGTTGCGGTCGATGTGATCGCGAACAGCACCGCAACCGCGAGAAGCAGCTTTCTTCGGCCATAACTGTCGGTAATTCGTCCCGCCACAAAGCTGCCCATGACACAGCCGAAGAGCAAGGAACTGAATGCCCACCCAAGCCCAAAATCGCTCAGGGCAAATTCACGCGTGATGAATGGACCGGCGCCGGTAATGATGGCAATATCGAAACCAAATAACAGCCCTCCCAATGCAGCCGTCCCCGCCAGAAAAGCAACGTACCTCAGATGAATGGGCCTCTCAGCCTGAGGCCGTTCCTTGCCGGTTTGATCCGGGTACACTCCAACCCCTCCCTTGCCTGGATCAGTGTCTGCGTTTGATTGAACTAAATCAAGCACGAACGCGCTGCATCACAAATAACTGCCTGAACGGAGCGATCAGCCCTTCTGCAATCGCGAGCACTCACCGGGATCTGCTTGTGTCCTGTTTCCAAAGTTCGCAACGAAAACGCCCGGTCATCCTGAGCGAAGTTTGGTCGGAGTTCCGGCCAAACGAAGTCGAAGGACCTGCATTTCGCGCTTCGGACCTATGCAACCAACTTCGGGAACAGTACACTCGCGGAATGTTGGCTGACCTCAGAAATCCGGCATCGCGCAGAGCCCCCAGCGGGCCGCGATGATATCCGCTCATCGAGTGCCGTTGAATTCATGAACGGCATCGAGCATCGCCACCAGGTTTTCGATCGGCGTTTTTGCCTGCACGTTATGGATTGAATTGAATACGAACCCGCCTTTGTACGCGAAGATTTCACAGCGGCGCAGAACCTGCTCCCTCACTTCCTGCGGTGTGCCGAACGGCAAAACCCGCTGCGTGTCTACGCCGCCGCCCCAGAACACGATGCTCTCTCCGAAGTTCGTCTTCAGTTGCTCCGGTTCCATGCCGGTTGCCGAACACTGCACGGGATTCAGGATGTCGATGCCGGCCTCAATGAACGAAGGCAGGAATTTCGATACTGCGCCGCAGGAATGCTTGAAAACCTTCCACGTGGTATTCGCGTGAATCCAATCGGTCATGCGCTTGTAGTAAGGGAAGTAAAGTTCGCGAAACGTTTTCACGGAACAGAATGCTGAGGCTTGCGTGCCGAAATCCGTGCCGCAAAGGAAAATCGCATCGATGTCCTCGCCTACTGCCGCATGTATCTTCTTAAGATTTTCCAGGGCCACTTCGCATTCTCGCTCGAAGATGCTGTGAATGTGGCCTTGACGGCTCCTGGTCGAGACATACCATTCCGTCACGTCGCGAATGCCCCTGGGGTGCTTGAGCATGGGAGCCGGCACCAGTGCAATATCGCCCAGCGCTGTGCCCCCAAAGCTGGCGATGATTCCCCGGCCGGTTGCGCCGGCCTCTGCGATGCGGTTCGCAAAATAAGCCAGATCCTCATCGGGGATCGGCTTGAACTCCTCCGTGTTGTCTTCCGGGTTCAGCGCCGTCTCCTCAATCGGCGACTGGCGAACAATGCAATCGAAGAAGTGTCCGCCGGCAGGCATGCGTCCGCTCGCCGGCGCGCTGGTATCGCCCTCGGGATAAATCAGCGTGTCGCCGTTGCAGTCAGTCGTCGTATTGAATTTGCCGGGAACCAGAACTTCGAGCCCGTTAAAGTTCCATTCCTTCCAGCCCTCCGCCGGAAAGCCGAACATCGTGCCCCGTGCAAATACGCCGGTGACATCCACCTTCATCGCGCTCAGAAGATCGCCTTCGACAAGGCCGAGCATCTGGAAGGGTTCGTGAATCCGCACCGGGCGCTTTTCCAGCCCGTAGTAGTCGCGCAGTTCTGCCACGCAACTGGCATGGATGCCGGTGACGGCAGTACCTCCAAAGTCGATCGGCACCCGGTCAGGCTGCCTGTGACTGAGGGCCCAGGCCAGTCGTTCGCGGCTTGCAGCTTTCTCAACCGTTGTACTCAACTCTTCCGCTCCTTGTCTTCTCGATTTTTGATAATGTGCGCGTCGCAGCAATCGAGTTTGGCGCTAAAGCACCGTCTTGGAGCCTCGCTTCTGGTTCTTGATGACTGGCCACTATACAGTCCTCATTTGCGTGGGTCAGTAACGCTCGTCACCGTTGTGGGCGCAAGTTGTTCCCCCCCCGGCATCAACGGCAAAATACCAGGGAAATTGGATCAGAAAGCAGGAGACATACAACCAAGTTCAGCGGTAAACTTAACATCAAACAGCAGGATTAGTCCGCTTTGTGCTGGTGGAAAATCTTGGGTCTGCGGCTGCGCTGGAGCGGGTCGGTGGACCCTCGAGAGTTTACGGCGGGTGCACGAACGTGCCGCCCAAGACCAAACGCGGTGGAGCAGCAATATGGAAATATCGAAGGACTTGTACGAAGCCATCCTGAACGGCGACGCCAAGAAGGCTCACGCCGCCACTGAGGCTGCGCTCGCAGCCGGCGCCGCTCCCATGCAATTGATTCAGGAGTCGATGGTTCCGGCCATGGACGAAGTCGGCCGCCTCTTCGAGGCCGAAGAATACTTCGTCCCCGAACTTCTTCTCGCGGGCCGCGCCATGAAGAGCGCCATGGAACTCATCAAACCGCTGCTTTCGGCGTCGGGTCAGCAGATGAGATTCCGGATCGTCATCGGCACGGTCAAAGGCGACCTCCACGACATCGGCAAGAATATCGTCGCGTCCATGCTCGAAGGCGGCGGGTTCGAAGTCATCGACCTCGGCAGCGACGTTTCGCCCGAGAGCTTTGTCGCCGCGGTCAAGGATCGCAATCCCCAGGTCGTCTGCATGTCGGCGTTGCTCACCGTCACCATGCCCGCCATGAAGCTGACCCTCGACGCGCTCGAAACCGCCGGTGTCCGTGCTCAGGTCAAGGTCCTCGTCGGCGGCGCCCCGGTGACTCAGCAATATGCGCGTGAGATTGGCGCTGACGGCTACAGTGAAAACGCCAGCGGCGCAGTCGGCCTGGTCAGAAATCTCCTCGCCGCGGCATGAGCATGACGACCCCGGTAACCCGCAGCTTCGCAGCGCCCGCAATCTCTCACCTCGACCAGCTCCGCTTTGGCATTTCTCCGCGGCCGCTCACCTGCGGCTTGGGCCTCATCATCGGTGCGGGAACGGTCTTTCCCGAAGTCAACTTCACCCTTCCACCGCTCACTATCGACGACGCCACCTGGATCGACGTCAAGGCTCACTACGAAGAGATGGCGCAGCACATCCTGCGCCGCGCGACGGCTCTCGCCGTTCCCGGCATCGTACTCGAGTTCGAACTACTTCCCGCCATGACCGAGCGTCCAGAGTGGGGCGCGGAGATCACCGCCATTCTCAAACGGCACTTGACCGCCGTCCACCAGAAACATCAGCTCCCTTGCGCGCTGCGCGTCACTCCCACCGACATACGCGATCAGCATAAGCCGCCGCTCCTGCGCACCGGCGAGCCATGGTTGAGACTTCGCCGCTCACTCGAGCTTTGCGCCGAGGCCGGGGCCGACATCCTCTCCATCGAATCCATCGGCGGCAAGGAAGTCCACGACCAGGCGCTCATGTTCGGCGACTTTCCCGGCATCGCCTTCGCGCTCGGCATTCTCGCTCCGCGGGACATGGCATGGCTGTGGAGCGAGATCGTCTCCATCTGTGTCGCGCATCCGAGTGTTGTCGCAGGCGCTGACTCCGCCTGCGGCTTTGCCAACACCGCCATGCAGCTCGCTCACCAAAAAATGCTGCCTGAAGTCCTCGCCGCGGTAGTCCGCGCCATGAGCGCCGTGCGCAGCCTTGTTGCATTCGCACAGGGCGCCGTCGGCCCCTCAAAAGACTGCGCCTACGAAGGCCCCATCATTAAAGCCATCACCGGCTGCCCCATTTCCATGGAGGGCAAATCGGCCAGTTGCGCGCACTTCAGCCCGGTGGGCAATATCGCCTCCGCCATGTGCGATCTTTGGAGCAACGAATCGGTGCAGAATGTGCGCCTTCTCTCAGGCAACGCGCCCGAAGCCTTCACCGAGCTGCTCGCATACGATTGCCGCCTGATGAACGCCGCCTCTGCTCACGGCGGCGCTCTTGCTTTGCGCGATTGGATGACCGCATCCGACGAATGGCTCAGCCCGCAGGCTGCAGTGCTCTCGCCTGCCGCAACCTTGCGCATCGCCGGCGCCATCGTCTCTGAGGAAACTCCTTACCGGCAGACCATCGCCGCGGGCCGGGCAGCCCTCGACATCGTCAAGGAAGGGGTCGCCGCGCAAAAACTCCATCTCTCGCGCAAGGAACATCAATGGCTCGATCGCATCGCATCCGCGCTCGATGAATTGCCCGCGGAGGAGGCTTCTCTTATTGCAACGCTCGAAGAGCAATACGGCGGCCTCTACGACAAAGCAAGCTATGGTCTATAGTGATTGCGCGATGTCGTCCGCTCCCGCACGATCAGGCTGAAAGCTGATAGCTAACGGCTGAAAGCTGTCTTTATGCATCTCAAACTCATCGCCTGCCAGGTATTCACCCGCGAGATCGAGCACATTCTCGCCCGCTCGCCTCATACCATCGACCTCGAACTCATTCCCATGGGCCTGCACTCGCTCGGCGTGCAGATGCGGCCGCACCTCCAGCAGCGCATCGATGCGGCCGACCCGCTTGGCTACGATGCCATCCTGCTCGGCTACGCTCTTTGTGGCCGCGGCACTGAGGGCCTGCGCGCCGGCCGCACACAGTTCGTGATTGCCCGTGCCCACGACTGCATCGGCATTCTCATGGGCAGCCGCCATCGCTACGCCGAGTATTTCGCCGGCCACCCTGGCGTCTACTACCGCTCTCCCGGCTGGGTCGAGTTTCAGACTCCCGATCTCAAGCTGCAACCCGCCTTCGCCTCGCAGAAGAATCCCATGGGCGAACAGAGTGGGCTTGACGAATTCATTGCCAAATACGGCGAAGAGAACGGCCGCTTTCTCTACGAGCAGTTCTCCTCCTTTCGCCGCCACTACTCGGGGCTCACCTACATCTCCACCGGAATCGCAGGCGATGCGGCTTGCCGCACTCAGGCTCACGTTGAGGCCGCGAACCAATCCTGGGCCTACGAAGAGGTCGCTGGCTCGCTCGCGCTTCTCGATCGTCTCGTCAATGGACCGTGGGACCCAGCTGACTTTCTCGTCGTTCCTCCAGGCTCTGCAATTCGCGCCACGCTGGACGACGGAATCGTGGGCGCCGTATGACCGCCGGCAGCGCTGATCCCGATTCCGCACAGCCAGCCGGCGCTGGCTCCGATCTTGTCTCCGTCCGTCTCGAGCCCCTCTCTGTCGAGGTTTCTGTCCCACGCGCCAGCTCGTTGGTCTCGGCTCTCGCTGCGCACGGGGTCGAGTTCCCTTGCGGCGGCACAGGTGAGTGCGGCGCTTGCGGCGTGCGTCTGCTCTCAGGATCGCTTCCTATCACTCAGGCCGATCGCGAGACCTTCTCCCTCGGCCAACTCGCCGCTGGCTGGCGTCTCGCCTGTCAGGCCCGCGTCTCATCGGCCCTCGTCCTCGAATGCGGCCAGTGGCATATGCAGATACTTTCGGATGCGGATGTTGCCCCATCCTTTTCCGCAGTTTCATCGCGGGAAAAGGTGGGAGAACAATCAGCGTTGCCTCGCGGCGTTGCCATTGCCATCGATCTTGGCACCACCACCATTGCGGCACAACTCGTCGAATCCACCACCGGCTCGGTCCTCGCCGTCGAAACCGCAATGAATCCTCAGGCCGCATTCGGCTCCGACGTCATGAGCCGCATTCGCGCCGCACTCGACGGCAGCGACCTGACCACCCCCATTCGCACAGCCCTCGGCCAGATCGTCACGCGCCTCGCCGCCGGGCACCGCGATCAAGTCTCCGATGTCCTCGTCGTCGGCAACACCGTCATGCACCATCTTTTCTGCGGCCTCGACGTCGCGCCGCTCGCCCACGTTCCCTTCGCGTCGCCGCATCTCGGCGAGCAACGATTCTGCCCGCGTGAGCTCTCATGGGACCTGCCCGATTCCTGCGCCATTCGCTTTGCGCGCTGCATCGGCGGCTTTGTCGGATCCGACATTCTCGCCGGCATCGTCGCCTGCGAAATCGGCAAGAGCCATCGCCTTGCCGCGCTCGTCGACCTCGGCACCAATGGCGAGATCGCTATCGGCAATCGCGACGGTATCGTCTGCGCCTCCACCGCCGCCGGTCCCGCCTTTGAGGCTGGCGCAATTCGCATGGGCATGCGTGCAGTCACTGGGGCTATCGCCTACGTCGCCCTCGACAAAAACGAGTTCCGCGCCACCGTCGTCGGCGACGTAACCCCGCGCGGCATTTGCGGCAGCGGCCTCGTCGACGCCGTAGCCGCAGGCCTGCGCACCGGTGGTATTCTTGCCTCGGGCCGCGTCGCCGATGGCTCCAAGGTCTTTCCCGTCGCGCCACCCGTCGTCCTCCATCAATCCGACATTCGCGAGCTGCAACTTGCCAAAGGCGCCATTGCCGCGGGCTTTCATCTGCTCCTCCGGCGTCTCCGCGCATCCACCCGCGACCTCGGCATAATCCATCTAGCTGGCGCATTCGGCAATTACGTTCAAATCGACTCTGCACTCCGCATCGGCCTCCTCGATGCGCCGCACTCCATCATCCGCGCCGCTGGCAACACCGCCCTCCGCGGCGCAAAGATGCTTCTGCTCGCCGATCGCGAGCCGGAACTTCCGCCCATCGAGCACGTCAGCCTCGCCGCCAACCCCGCTTTTCAAGACGAGTTCGCAAACTCCATGACGTTCCCGGAGTGAGAAAATGAGAGACCAACCCTCCACTCAGTTTGGTAAGTAGGCCGCAAATGGTTCAGAAATCGCACGCGCAATCCATTTTGCTTGTTCGCGTGCTGGCGCGCGGAATTTTTCTCGCAATGGTGCTGGCGTCCATTTCGCCTGCCGTATTCGCCTCAGCCCCGACGCAACCCTGCATCCAGGCAGACCGCTGGCTCGAAATCGACTTGTATTGGTTCAGGCAGCACGATCAGGCTGCCAGCGTGCGCGAATTCTGGAACCGTTTCCGTCCACTCTTCATGGACCTCTGCGGTTACCGCGGCGTGATTCTCAATGTGGGTTGGACTGTAGGGCCGGTCATGGAATGGTCCGGCAATCTCGATCAGCGGATTTCACTGCCCGCGGGAAGCGGTCAGAGCGAATGGGTCGACGAGCACGAGATGTTGAAGGGCACCACGGCCGGACGCCAAAAGCTTTTTGAAGAACGCTTTGCCAGTCCGACCGTAATCAAGCGCCACGGCTACGATCCATGGACCTACGGCGATTTGAAGCAACTCTCGGGAACTCTAAAGGCCGAGGCGGCGCACGTCGGATTTCCCGATTTCAAGGTAGGCATCCTCAACTATGCGTGGACCGACGCCTACGGAGAAGAGGCCGCGTGGGTCAAGCGCCATCCCGAAGCCTTCACCAAGGCCAGGCCTCCCGAGGGCACCAACTTTGACCCTGGCAGCTACTTCGATCCAGGCGCACTGCTACATTCCGATGCACGGCCGCTGGGCGGTTTGCCAGCCGGAATTCCCGAAGGCATGCCCGTCCATAAGGCATACGCCGCACAGTGGGGCAGTCTGTCCCATACGCTCGGCCTCGATGCAATCATGCTCCGCGATTCCTTTGGCATGCCCGTTCCTTACCGGCGCGCCGGCCCCTGGGGACCCGTCGCTCCCAGCCCCGCCCTCATTCGCAACGCCACCGCCAACGTTGCAGCCCTCGTGCGCGAAGTCAAGCAGGCAAATCCCGCGGCTCTCGTAATGATGTACTCCAACGGAGCTTGCGCCATCTCCGACTGGCGGTCCAACGGGCTCGATCTCGAATCGGTCGCTCGGCAAGGCTACCTCGACATCTTTGTCGATCAGACCTGGGCCGGAGCCTGGAACGAGGTGGGAGTGCGCGATCACGCATTCTGGAACGCGCCGACAAAAGGGTGGACTTATCAGCTCGCCTACATGTTGACCCATGCCGCCGTCCTTGCCGATACCAAGGTGCGCCATTATCCGCTCGTGGAAACCTTCGACGCGTGGGAAAGCTGGGATGTGATTCATACCGCGCCGGAAAAGCTGCGTTGGGGCATCTGGGCCTATTCGCACGCCGCGGTCAAAACACCGCGGGGCTTGAAATTCCCAGTCGGAACCTACATCTCATGGGCCAATCAGGGCGAACGGCTGTTGAGCGAGAACGATGTGCAGTTCCTGGCCACAAATATCAACGCTGCCATTGCCGATGCGAGACAGACAAACGATGTGCTGGGTCCAACGCTCGTCTACAATCGCGCCGCGATGCACGATCAAGCCGAGCATGCATCCGCCGACGGCCAGATCAATGAGTGGATCGACGAGCAATTGGGCTCGCTGATCAAATGGCCGGTTCCCATCCTGTCATCCACGCGAATCGAATGGCTCCCGCAGGTTCATTCCGACTTATTCGTCGTGCAAACACCTGCTCATCTTTCTGGTTCGGAGCGAGTAGCGCTCGCCAAGATGATTGGCCTGGGGCAGCCGATCGCGTTCCTGGGCAGCGCAGCGGGCGGCGTCGACCCGAGCCTGGCCCAACTCGCGGGGCTGCAAGGAAGGTTCGACGCAGCGCCGGTCAAGGTGTCTTCTTGCCGCGCAATCAATCATGCTGCAGAGTTTGCCAGAAATTCAGAGGATTCATTCAACTCCTTCTGCTATCCACTGCAAGTCGAAGCATCAAAATCGGCGCACGTGATTTATGAGGCAGGCGGGACGCCCGAATTGACGCTCGACACCGCGGGCGGAAAACGCGTCGCGTTTTGGAATCCTCCGGACCTGCGCTCGACCGAGGGAAAACCGCTCTCCTGGATCTGGCAGAACACGGGAACGCCCTACGCGCTCGCCGCCGGTGTGATGAACGACATGCTCAAGACGCGGACTTTGCACGCCCAGGAAATCGATCTGCAGCAGACGGTGAACATTGCAGCCTGGCGCACTCGCTCCGGGCAGATTCACATTCTTGCCGGCAACCTGGAAGAGGGCCTGCGCGATGACGCCGATTTGTCGCGTCACGTCAATCTGGAAGTTCCCGCAGGCTGGAGCATTTCGCGCTGGAAGGACCTGTGGAGCGGACGCACCGTTGCCGATGATGGATTCACGCTTCCCATCGATCTACCGCAAGCGTCTTCCATGTTGTTCGAATCGTCGAGGTGAAGGTACGGCGTGCCCGACGCCTTGAGCCGCCGGGAATCTCTGCCCACAAGAGTCGCGCCGCATGGCTGCAGGACCTCTCGCGCGCCAAAGCGCAACCTGACCGGGGATGACCATGCATCACTTAGACTGACTGTCCGATTTCCTGCCTTTCCGGCTGACCTGATCTCTGGCTTGATCTGGAATACTCGAGCAGTGCGGACATGTTCGCCACCGGAGTATCTCGCGGCACCTCGCAACCGGCTCCGATAATGTATAGGTCTCCAGCGTCTGCGTGACATTTTCGAACAGCGGCCGACACGTCTTCCGCCGAGCCGTTCCGCAATACTTCAACCGTGGCAACGTTCCCAAGGATCACCTGATCCGGCATCTGCAATCGCGCGTCCGCCATCGCCACCATCGCATCCACGTCGGTGATGTCGTAGCCCAGTTCACCTCTGGCCTTCAAGATCTTCCGTGTGTTCCCGCACATGTGCGAGCGCGTGCGCAGCCCCAGTGCCTTGAGCCCGTCCACAAGTTTTTTTTGCGCCGGAAAGATGAATTCCTTGAAAATCACCGGCCCGATCAGCGACGACGCTGGGTCTCCCACACCCATCAGTTCCACGCCCGCTTCCATCTGCGCCTTGGCAAAGCGAAGTTCCATCTCCACGATAAAATCCAGCAAATCCCTGACAAACACAGGGTCGTCAGTGAAATCGAGCATCAGCCGGTTGATGCCGCGAAGGTTTGCCGCTTGCCCGCACGGCCCCTCAATCCATCCCTCCACGATTCGCTCCCCTGCCGTTTTCTCTTTCAATAGCGCCGCCGCCTTGATGCGGTCGTGCATGCGGCCGCCGCCAAGTGGATCCGGAATCTTGAGGTGTGCAAGGAGCGACTTGTCCTTTAGCAACGCGTCCGCCTCGTCGAATGCCGGTGGCTGATCCTCAAAGAACCGCACCTGCGCACCCATGTCGGCGGCCTCGCGCGTCGGGTCCGAGATACAAGACACTTGCTCCAGATCGAAGCGCTCCGCCGTCACCAGTTGCGCCTCGGCAAGGTGCCGGTAATCCAAAACGTACGCACCGTACTTCACGCCGATCTGGTCGGCGGCAAACATCATGGTGATCGGCATCAGCGGAACTCGATCGACAGGACGATGATCCAACATCGCCAGAACTCGCTCCCTGTTACGCATGGCCTTTCCTTTCCGTCTCTGGCACAATTTGGACGCAAAACAGACGCGCAGTTTTCTAAACCGGCGATTATAGACCTATTCGCGGCTGGCGTCGGTGACGCCCGAACCCCTGCGGCCGCAAGCTTGGTCGGATTTCGACTCCGGTGTTTTTCGAGTTGAGGGACGTCACGGCCGGCCGTCGGGGTTCTTCGGAATCATCAGCCACGCGACCAGGAAACTCGCCAGCGACAGGGCCGCGCAGAGACCCATCACGATTCGAAACCCGCAGACAAACGCACTTTCGATCGACTGCGTCACAGAGGCGCTGCTTTGAGGGTCAAGCCCTGCCGGAGGCTTGATGGCAGCAAGGTTGATCTCCGCGGCTTGAATCTCTCGGAAAACCTGGGCGGACAACTGTAGGTGCGCGAGGCTTCGGTCGAGATCGGCCCCGAAGGCTCTTACCATCACAACCCCAAAGATGGCGATCGCTAGAACGCCCGCGACGCGAGCCACCGCATTGTTGATCCCAGAAGCAGTTCCCGCGCGGTCCGGACCGGCAGCATTCATGACGACCGTGGTCAGAGGAGCCACGGTAATCGCCATTCCAAGACCGAGAACCACGACGGCGGGAAAGAACGACCTCCAATATCCCTCGCCCACCGAAGGCAATGCGAACAGGGCAAACCCCAACGCGGCAATCAATGAGCCAACCATGAGCGGCGCTCGCGGGCCGTAGCGCGCAACCAGGCTTCCCGCCCAGCGAGACAGCAAAAAGATCAGAAGAATCAGCGGCAATAGCGCAATGCCGGCTGCGGTGGTGGAGTATTTCTGCACCTGGATCAGATTGAGCGGGAATAGAAAGAAGAAGATTCCGATTGCTCCGTAAAGGAACAAAGTCAAGAGGTTGGCGCCGCTGAAGGTCGAAGACCTGAATAACCCGAGTGGGACCATGGGCGATTTCACGCGCGCCTCAATCACCACGAAAACGCCGAGAGATAGAACGCCTGCCAGCAAGCTGGCCAGCACAACGGGATCTGCCCACCCATGGTTTTCCGACTCGATGAGCCCGGTTACAAGCCCCCCTAATCCGAAAGTGGCCGTGAGCGCGCCTTTCCAATCGACATGCATTTGCACTGCACTGCGGGATTCGGGAATGCGCCATAGCGATACGCCGATAACCACCGCTGCGAGTGGGAGGTTTAGAAAGAAGGCCCAGCGCCAGGAAACATGTTCAATGAGCCAGCCACCTAGAACCGGGCCAAGCGCCGTGGTGATCGCGGTGAATCCAGACCACGTTCCAATCGCCTGACCTCGGCTCTTCTCGTCAAACGAAGAGCTGATGATCGCGAGACTGCCCGGCACCAGCAGTGCGGCGCCCACACCCTGAACGCTTCTCGCGAAGATCAATTCGTCGATGCTTGACGAGAGCCCGCACCCCACCGACGCCAGGGTGAATAGCCCTACACCAAGCAGGAAGATCAATCGACGCCCGAACAAGTCTCCCAGCGAGCCGCCGACAAGAATCAAA
>Ga0187851_10000597_pt1 | contig 36562 bp, 44 predicted proteins | sample June2016WEW_6_10_FD_132997 | JGI IMG/M metagenome (GOLD analysis project Ga0187851, IMG submission 132997) | Peatland microbial communities from SPRUCE experiment site at the Marcell Experimental Forest, Minnesota, USA - June2016WEW_6_10 | ecosystem: Environmental > Terrestrial > Soil >...
GTGCCCGGGCCGGGCCGGAAAGGGTGACGGAGACGGGCAGCCCGGCGCGGAGGAAGAGGTTTTCAATGCGCGCCACGTCGTCCGCCGGCAGGCCGGTCAATTCGGAGGAAAGTCTGGCGGCGGCAACCTGTCCGATGGCAACGGCCTCGCCGTGGAGGTATTTTCCGTAGCCGGAAATGTTCTCGATGGCGTGGCCGATGGTGTGGCCAAAATTCAGTATCGCCCGCAGGCCGCTTTCAGTTTCGTCCTCGCCCACGACCGCCGCCTTGATTTCGCAACAGCGCGCGATGACGGCGCCGAGCATTTTGGGTTCGCGCTTGAGCAGCCGGGGCAGGCCGCGTTCGAGCCGGGCAAACAGTCGCGCGTCGTAAATGATGCCGTATTTGATGACCTCGGCCAGTCCGGCGCGAAATTCACGTTCCGGCAGCGCGGCCAGCGTGTCGAGATCACACAACACCAGCCGCGGCTGGTAAAACGCGCCCACGAGGTTTTTCCCGGCCTTCAAATTGACGCCGACCTTGCCGCCGACGGAGCTGTCCACCTGTGCCAGCAGTGTCGTCGGCACCTGCACAAACGCGATGCCGCGCAGATACGTCGCCGCGACAAATCCCGCGAGGTCACCGACCACGCCGCCGCCGAGGGCGACGATGAAGGACTTGCGTTCAAGCCGGTGCGCTGCCAGCAGGTCGTAGCCCATTTGAACCATCTTCAAACTTTTGGCCGTTTCCCCCGCGGGAACCACAATCAGTGAAGGCGAAAAACCGGCCGTGGCGAGGGAATTGAAAGCGGCTTTGGCAAACCGACGGCCAACGTTGGTGTCGGTGATGATGGCGCAACGCGCGCCTAGTTTCAGGCGCGCGCATTCACCGCCCAAATGGGCGAGCAGGCCGCCGCCAATTTTGATGGCGTAGCTGCGTTTTCCGAGCTGGACAGGAACCGTGCGCACGGGCCAAGAATAAAGATTGAAGGCGCGGTGTCAAAGTTTTGCCAGGTTTTTTGACAGGCTGCAGCTTGTGTCCCGGTGGGGCGAGCGTCCTCGCGAGCGGGGCAGATTGAACTTATTGCCAAAGACGGCTCGCGGAGACGCTCCTCACCAGATTTGCCCTTTGCCGCCTTTTTCATTCCGTCCGGAGCGGATTCGTTTTAAGATGAATCCGTGATTTCAACTGCTCAAATCTTGTTCGGACGCCTTAAGATTCAAGCCGGCATCGCCCTTTTGGCTGCCGTCACATTTTGCGGATGCGCCATCAGACCGCCAACAACGACCCGCGCGGAGCCGGACCAGACCGGCTTTAGCATTTTCATGGTTGGCGATTCCACGATGGCGGACAAGCCGGTGATTCCGCCCAATCCCGAACGCGGCTGGGGTCAGATGCTGCCGATGTATTTCCAGGATGGGGTGCGGATTGAAAACCACGCGGTGAACGGCCGGAGCACGAAAAGTTTCATTGACCAGGACCGGTGGAACGCGATCACGAACCGGCTCCGACCCGGCGATTACGTCATCATCCAGTTCGGCCACAACGACGAAAAGAAAACGGACCCCAAGCGCTACACCGAACCATTCGGCGGTTTCAAGACGAACCTGGCGATGTTCATCCGAGAATCCCGGAAGCATGGGGCCATCCCGATCCTGGCCACGCCCATTGCCCGGAGAAAATTCGATGACCACGGCGGGCTGGTTGACACGCACCGCGATTACGTGAAAGCCATGCGGGAGGTCGCGCTGGAACAGCAGGTGCCCCTGCTCGAAATGAACACCCGCAGCGCGGAACTGCTCACGCGCCTGGGACCGGAATCTTCGAAGCGACTCTACGACTGGATCCCGGCCGGCGAATTTGAGCGCTGTTCGAAAGGATTGACCGACGACACGCATTTCAACGCTTATGGCGCCAGCCGGATGTGCGACCTTGCCGTTGGGGAAATTGAGTCAAATGTTCCCAAACTTGGGGTCTGGCTGAAACAGCATTCTGCCGCCGACATCAATCAGAGCAGCCCGAAAAAGTGAAACGGAAAAATTGGCGCGCTGATATCGCTTGCGCGGATGGGATCTGAAAATGCAACCCGCCCGCAGGATTTGGTGTTTTATCCTGCGGGCGGGATATGTAACCCGACTTCGTTAATTATATTCGGCAAGTGTTATTAATCCCTCGGGGTTGGCACTGCCATTGCCTTGCAGGAAGACAATATGCTGGTATCCGAGGCTTCGTAATCCGACGAACAAGGCTGTGCCGCGGTCGCGAAATTGCTGGCCGATTTGCGGCTCGTTGTAATTCTCAAGGATCACCACGGCGGCCTGGTGTTGGGGCAGCGTCATGGCCCTGGCCAGAACCATGTCGTTTTTCTCCCCGCTGGAGCTTGTGGGCTGGAGCATCTTGCAGGTGTTGTCATCCAAAGACGCGATAACCAGGGCGTTATTGTCAGTATTGTGAAACGCCTGCGGCGGCGGCGGCGGGGTCGCGCAGGAAGTCAATATTAAGGCCAATGCCGCGAAGGCCATCGAATGGATGATTTTCATAAATTTCGTTTGATTCCGCTGGTTTGGCGATGTTTGCGATTTACTCATGTGCGCTTTCATTTTTCCTCCGGCTCCCTGCCATGCAGTGGTGCAGCTTTGATGCCATCGGCTGCCGCTTCAAATACCGAATGCTTTTTCCACCCGGTGTATCACTTTTAGACGACTAATTTTTTTTAAAGGCACGAAACTTGGCGGACAGGAAACCGGTCCGGCCAAAATGAAATGATGGCCGGCCTGGAGTTCAGAACCTGCGATGTGGGAGCAAGAGTTTTGACGGATTGACGATTTATTCCCGGTTTTCGGCGGCCGGGCTGTTGGCGTCACGAAACGGATGCCTTTTCATGGCATTCCGACGCAGTTCCAAATTTCAAACCCGCCGAAAAACTCGCCGGTGGGGAAGGCCATGATGGTTGTTCGGTCCGCCGTTTCAGCATCCAAATCGCGCATCGCATTATTCATCCTTGCCAAAACAGCCTGTTCCTCCTTGACGTTCAACGCCATCAGGTTTGCCTGGGCGCGTTGATTATTTTGCGCGTCAAGGGTGTCGGGATCCGTTGAGGCATAAGCCGGCACGACTGCTTGCGCGCGGGCAGCCGCGCTGGCGTCGGCCTGGACCTTGTCATTGAAGGAATTGATGTCAGCAGCCAGTTGCCTTTTGCGATTCAGAAAACTTCTCACCGCGTCGGGAAGGTTTTTGACGAGGATATCATCGGAAGCGCCTTGAACAGCACACCGGGCAATCCCCCCGTTGGACAGATCGTCCGAAATGGAAATGATTTGGACCGGCCGGTTCGTTCCCACCAGCGAGGCAACGGCCCGGTTATAGGCGGCCTGGCGCGCCATCAAGGCGGCGCGCTCCGCCTGGACCCTCTGTTTTTCATCCGCCAGAAACCTGGCCGCCTTGACCGGGTCATAGCCGTATTTTTCCTGGCAGGAAGCCGGCAGGTTGCTCAACGCCAGTTGCACGCTGCCGCCGTCGTAGATCACCACGGCATAGGCCGGAGTCACGCGGGTTATTTGGGCGTTGGTGTAAAATTGGCCGCCGGCGGGCAGAACAGCCATCACCGGTTCGTTAGTTTGGGCGAACGTTGAAAGTGCCACCAGCAGCAGAATGATCGGAATCTTTTTCATAACGTATCGAGTCAACCCCAAGGGGGCGGCCTTGCTCCCACGAGAAGGCATCATCAGCCATCAAACCCGAATTTCAAGAAAAAACAAAGCGCCGGCAAAACCCGTGGTTCTACCAGCGCTTAAGAATTGGTTGCGGGGGCTGGATTTGAACCAGCGACCTTCAGGTTATGAGCCTGACGAGCTACCGGGCTGCTCCACCCCGCGATTAGGAATGATGAGTATGTCGAACGCTGAATCAGGCGCAAGAAATTTCGGTTCTTATTCAAAACGGACAGACGCCATAGCGCACCCAATATCCCAGCAATTTCAGATACTCGAGCCGGATGCGTTGGCCGATGCGGTTATGCGACCAATCGGCGCGGGCTGAGGCAAAATAGGACGGGCGGGAATAAAATGTGATCTCCGGCGCATAATGCCGGAAACACGCCAGCGCACGGCGTGAATGATACCATGACGTGACAAGAATGACGCGCTTCAGTTTCTGTTCGCGAAGCAATTTGACGGTGAACTGCGCATTTTCCCGCGTCGTGCGGGATTGGGTTTCCAGTTCAATCGTAGTCGCCGGCACGCCCGCCGCCAGCAGCCGCCGCCGGTTTATTTCGTAATCGCCCAACCCGCTGATGAGGATGCGCGGCGCGACTTGTTCCTTGAAAAGTTCGGCTGCACGTTCCGGCCGTTCATGCGAACCACCGCCCAACACCACGATCACGTCGGCTTTCACCGGCCCGCTGTCCACGCACAAAAACGGTTGCGGAAAAACAAGCGCCGCCACCGCCAGCAGCAACCATAGCACCAGAAGAACGAGCGTAATTTTAACAAGCCATTTTTGCACGCGAATCACAGCGGTTGAAATTGGCAGTTTTCCCGCCGCACCGCAACCCGCAGTGAATGCCATTCTCGCACTGGCCAAAGTCCGCCGATTTGATACTGTGGCTGTGATGTTCAGTCTGCCTGCCAGTAAACGCGTGAACGCAGTGTTCGCCGAGCTGGGCCAGATTACTTTGCTGGCCAGGGAGACGGTTGCGTCGCTGCTCAAGGGAAGAAGCTCTTGGCGCGATGTGCTCCGTCAGATTTATTTCATCGGCGTGAAGTCGCAGTCGGTGGTGCTCATCACCGGCGCATTCACCGGCATGGTGCTGGCCGCGCAGACCTATTTCCAGTTTCACAAGGTCAAAATGGACACGGCCACGCTCGCGGTCGTAAGCGTCTCGATGTGCAGCGAACTCGGCCCGGTGCTGACGGCATTGATGGTCGCCGGCCGCGTCGGCGCGGCCATGGCCGCCGAAATCGGCACGATGCGCGTGACGGAACAGATTGACGCGCTTCGCGCCCTGGCCACGGACCCGGTGGATTACCTGGTCGTGCCCCGGCTCGTCGCGGCGCACCTCGCGCTGCCGCTGCTTACGGCGGAAGCCATCGTCATCGGCATTCTGGGCGGCTATTTCGTGAGCGTGAACGTGCTCGACATCGAGCCGACCTATCTCTGGGCGAACATGCTGAGATACACGCACCAGTCAGACCTGGTCATCGGCCTGATCAAGTCATTCATTTACGGTGGCGTCATCGCGCTCATCGGCTGTTACAAGGGCATGACGTGCCGCCTCGGCGCGGAAGGCGTCGGGCAGGCCACCACGGAGGCGGTGGTTTACGCCTCCATCACCATCCTGATCGCGAATTTTTTCCTCACGCTGGTCATGGGCAAACTGGTGGGCTTATGATTGAAGTCCGGGATTTGACAAAAAGTTTCGGCGCACAACTGGTCCTCGACAGTGTCGGTTTCCGGATTGAAAATGGCGAATCGGTCGCCATCATCGGTCGCAGCGGCAGCGGCAAAAGCGTCCTGCTCAAGCACCTCATTGGCCTGTTGCAGCCGGACAGGGGCGAGGTGTTGATTGACGGCGAAAACATCGTGCCGATGGACGAACGCCAGTTGCTGCGCGTGCGGCGGAAATTCGGCATGTTGTTCCAAAGCGCGGCGTTGTTTGATTCCATGACGGTAGCGGAAAATGTGGCGTTCGGGTTGCGCCGGCATGAACATCTGACCGGGGCGGAAATCAGCCGGCGGGTGGCCGGAGCGCTCGAAATGGTTGATTTGCCGGGCACGGAAGACAAACAACCGGCTGAACTCTCGGGCGGCATGCGCAAGCGTGTGGGTCTGGCGCGCGCCATCATTTACGAACCGGAGATTGTGCTTTATGATGAGCCGACGACCGGACTGGACCCGATTGTGTCTGACAGCATTGACCAGCTGATCCTGCGGGTACGCGACCGGCTGAAGGTAACCACGGTGGTGGTTACACACGACATGCGCACGGCCCGGCGCGTCGGCCAGCGGGTGCTGATGTTGCACAATAAAAAGATTTACGCGAACGGCACGCCGGACCAGATTTTTAATTCGTTGGACCCGGTGGTGCGGCAGTTCATTGACGGGGTCGCCGATGCGAAGGAATATTTGCCTTGAGTCATGGATAAATCGCGATTGGAAACCAAGGTCGGCCTGTTTGTGTTCATCGGGCTGGCGCTGCTGGCGACATTGCTGATTCTGTTCAGCAAGAGCACCAGCCCGTTCAGCCGCACCTACGAATTGCGCCTGCATGCGGCCAACGTTGGCGGCCTGAAGCAACGCGCGGGCGTTTTGCTCGCCGGCGTCCAGGTTGGCAGCGTCACTGACATCAAACTCGCCAACGACGGCAAAAGCGTGACGATTCTCCTGAATATTTACCGGGAAAACAAAATTTACCACGACGCGCGTTTCGTCATCGAGCAATCCGGCTTTCTCGGCGACCAATATGTCTCCATCATTCCCACCACGAATTCGCCGCCGTTGTTGCAGGACGGCGCAGACGTCGTCTGCCAGGAACCTTTTAATTTGCAGGAGGTCGCGCGCTCGACCTCCGGGTTCATCAAACGGTTTGACGATACCGCCAAAAAACTCGACGACTCGGTCACGGACCTGCGGCGCGTCGTGCTGAACGAGAATACGCTCACCAATTTTTCCGTGGCCGTGATCAATATGCGCACGTTTTCCGAACAGGCGCTGACCACGATGAGCGACATCAATGCCATCATCGCCACCAACAGTTCGCAGGCCAGCCTTGCCGTCAGCAACATCGTTTTCTTTTCCCAGGAGCTGACGCACCTGGCCAATGCCGCCGAGGGCGTCCTGTCCACCAACAGCTCGGATATCACTGCCGCTGTAAAAAACATTGAATCTTCGACCGAAGTGTTGAAAAGTGTGCTGAACGACATCCATTCTGGCAAAGGTCTTGCTGGAACCATGCTGCAGAACGAACAATTGGCCACCAACGTGCAAGCCATAGCTAACAACCTCGCCATTGCCTCGAGCAACTTGAACCGGCTCGGACTGTGGCATTTTCTCTGGCACAAGGAACCGGTGCCCGCCCCGCCAAGCGGGACGACGGCAACCAACACCCCCCATTGAACCATGACTCCACTTTGGGCCATTCGGATTTTGTTTCTCGGTCTCTGCACCGTGGGCGGATACGCCGTGAGCCAGGTGCGCCCGGAATTCACCGGCCTGAGCCACAGCGGTTTGTTCGGCATGATGATGGGCTTCGGTTTTGGCGGGCTGATGGTTGCCGTGGACGAAATGCTCAAGGGTTTTTCGCTCCGCGCGTTTTCAGCCACGACGTTCGGTCTTTTGCTCGGCTCCGTCGTCGCGCTGCTGGTGGACCGCTCCGGCCTGTTTGAAAACGCCCCCGAAAATGTCCGCTGGCTCATCCGGCTCGGGCTGTTCCTGGGCTTCGGCTACATCGGCATCATCCTCGCCATGCGCAGCAACAAGGAGGATTTTTCCCTGATCATTCCCTATGTCCGTTTTGCGCCGCAAAACAAGCCGGACAATTTGCTGCTGCTCGACACCAGCGTCATCATTGACGGGCGCATCGCCGATTTGATTGAAACCCGTTTTTTGGAGGGCCTGATCGTCGTGCCGCGCTTTGTGTTGAAGGAAATCCAGCAGATAGCCGATTCTGCCGACCCCATCAAACGCGCCCGCGGCCGCCGCGGACTGGAAATGCTCAACCGCCTGCAGCGCAACGCGCACACGGAAGTCCGCATTCACGATGGCGATTTTCCGGAAGAGTCCCAGGTGGACACCAAGCTCATCCACCTCGCGCACAACCTCAATGCCCGGCTTTATACCAACGATTACAACCTGGCCAAGATCGCCGAACTGCAAAATATCAGCTACGTAAACCTTCATGAGGTCGCCAAATGCCTCAAGGTGATTCTGCTCCCCGGCGAAACCCTGCAACTGAAAATCGTGCGCGAAGGCAGGGACAAGGGACAGGGCATCGGCTATCTGCCCGACGGCACCATGGTCGTCGTCAGCAACGGCCAGGCACACATCGGCCAGCAGGTCGAAGTCCAGGTTCTGAGCCTCCTCCAGACGGGCGCGGGCGTCATCGTCTTTGCGGAAATAAAAGTGCCGACCGTCTGAATGCCATCACGCGACATGCCACTGGTCACCATTTCCAAAGAGTTGAGCGACACCGACGCGCAAATGAAACGCTCCCGGCTCGAAGCTGCCGGATTTCATCCCACCCTCGCAAATGAAAATGTTGCCCTCTGTTTGGGTACCGCCATCACCACCGGTGGCATCCTGCTGCAGGTCCCCGCGGACGAGGCTGACGACGCGAAGGAATTTCTCAACGCGCCACCCGGCGCGCCCGCCGAATGACTGTGGGAGCCGGGGTAACAAGACTCTGACTTTCAAATGACCTCCCCAAAACCGACAATCCTCCGCCGGCTCAAAAACATCCTTCCGGCCGGCGAAATCACTTTTGACCCACCAACCCTGGCCAAATACGCCGGCGACAAATGGTTTGCCTCGCATCAGCCGGACGCCGTCGCCCTGCCCCGCTCCACCCAATCCGTCTCCACCCTGCTCCGCTTTGCCAATCAGCATCGCATTCCAGTGACCCCGCGCGGCGCGGGTCATGGTTACGTTGGCGGCTGTGTGCCCGCGCATGGCGGTATCGTGCTTTCGCTTGAACGGATGAATCGCATCAAGGACATCAACGCAGCCGATTTCGCCGCCGTTGTCCAGCCGGGAGTGAACACGAAACATTTCCAGGAAACGGTCGAGAAGCGCGGCCTCTTTTATCCGCCCGATCCCGCCAGCCGCGCGGACAACTTCATCGGCGGCAACATCGCCACCAACGCCGGCGGGCCGCGCTGCCTCAAATACGGCGTCACCCGCGATTACGTCCTCGGCCTCGAGGTCGTTCTCGCCGATGGCACCATCGTCCGGCTCGGCGGGCGCACTCACAAAAACAAGACCGGCTTCGAACTTCACCGCCTGTTTGTCGGTTCCGAAGGACTCCTTGGCGTCATCACCGAAGCCACGCTGAAATTGATTCCGCTGCCGCCGTTCCGCGCCAACCTCGCCGTCGGGTTCGGTTCCATGCCCGCCGCCGTGCGCACGCTGCACGCCATTTTCCGCGCCGGTTTTTTGCCGTGCGCCCTGGAGCTGGCCGATGCCTTCACGCTCGCCGCCGCCTACAAACGCACCAAAAGCGAGCGCCTGCGCGGTTGCCGCGCCCATCTCATCGTCGAACTCGACGGCCAGACAAATTCCGTCCGTGCTGAAATCAAGGCCTTGGAGCGAATCATCCGTCAACAGAACCCGTTGTCGGTCGAACGCGGCCTCGGCGCCGCCCAATGCGAGGAAATCTGGCAAATCCGGCGCGAATTTTCCTACGCCCTTCGCGACACCGGCCTGACCAAGCTCAACGAAGACGTCGTCGTCCCGCGCAGTCGGTTGGAAGACCTGTTCAAGTTCGCCGCCCGGCTGCAAAAGAAACACGGCCTGCCCGTTGCCTGTTTCGGCCACGCCGGCGACGGGAACATCCACACCAATGTGATGGTGGAACTGAACCAGCCGCGCGCCGACCAACGCGCCGAGGCTGCGCTCGATGAACTTTTCACCCAGGTCATTGCCTGGGGCGGCGCCATCAGCGGCGAGCACGGCATCGGCCTCGCCAAAAAGCGCTGGTGGCCGCAGGCCCTTTCCAAGGAAGCGCGCGAACTCCATCGCACCGTGAAATACGCCCTCGATCCAAAGGGAATTTTGAATCCCGGCAAGTTTGTGTGACGGCGGAGTTTTTATTTCTCCGTCTTTGCGCTCCTTAGCGTCTTAGCGTTAAAAACCTGTCGGCACAAGCAGTGCTCCTGACGTTACCAACGGACGAATTTCAAAGTAGTAATCGTCAAGTCCGTCTCCATCGCTTCGTTGTCTTTTCCTAAAGCCAGCACGAGGTCTTTGACATGGGCCAGTCCCGGCGTGGCCGGGAGCGAAACATGGATTTCCCCTTCTCTGCTTGCCGTTGCATCGAATCGCAAGAATATCTGGTTGGGAAACTGCGGTTCGGCATAAGGACCGCCTTGAACCCTGGTCAACGTGATGACCGCATGTTCGATTGGCGTCGAAGCACGATAACGGATGAATAACTCACCGCCGGATAAATTGACTCCACCGGCCTGCGCCCTCGTCAACGTGACACGGCCATTTCGCAACGGCCGGTCTTCGATGTGAAATGAATTTCCATCACGGAAAAAATGAATCGGGCCGCCGTCGCTGGTCCAGGGAATGACTTGTGTTTCCGGTGACAGGAAATCCACCGCCTCACCGGGCGCATACCACACGAGCAATTTGTCATTCAGCGCTTTGAATTCGAGGTAACGCCGCATGTTGTCCGGCGCGGACCCGATGCCGCCGAGGATGAGCGCCAGCGTATGCGCAGTGGTCTGGTGTTTGATCACCGTCTGACTGGCCGTATCGTAACCCTCCCACGGGCCATGCGATGTGAACAACTGCGTGATCCTCGGCCAATTCGTCTCCAGGAAGCTTTCAATCCTGTCCGGCGCAATCTGACTGGCGGCACCCAGGGAATAAAGTGACGGCGCGTTAGTGATGCGCGTCTGGTCGGTAATAGCCAGATCCGGTATCCCGATGATGCCGGTATATTCGACGCCCCGCCCGCTGTACGCTTCCGACAGAAAGCCGGGCAATCGGTTGCGCGCGGCGAAATCCAGCTCGATGTCCAGCGTATCATCCAGAATTTTGCGCCAGGCGGGATTCTCCAGTTCCTGCATGAACAGCGTCAAGCCGAACGATTGAAACGCCGAACCTTCCCACGTGGCCAGCGTGTAAATGTCTTCGCCGGCTTGCATGCGGTAAGGCTTGATCGTAAAACCCGCGTTGGCGACGACCGCCGCCGGGAATCCGTGTCGCAACGCGACGAACATCAACGGACCGCGAAATTCGTTCACCAGATAATTCATGTGCCCGACGATGTAATTGCCCGCGCCGTCCTCCCACCCAAACAACCGGTCGCGCGTGGCGTCCCAGCCGAAAACAAATGTGCCGGTATTTGTGTCAAACAGATGCTCGTAACCCGGCTTCTGGTTCTCCAGGAACGATTCCAACCTGGACCGCAGCGTTACAATGGCGGGCTCGTCCCGGATTTCCGGTCGGAGCAGTGCACCGATGGCCTTGGCCACGGACGCCGAGAGATTGGCGTTGTCGCCAAAAATGATCTGCACCACGCGCCGGTCCATCAGCGCCATGACCCGCGCCGTCGTGGCGTCATCCGAATAGGGCGCCAGCGGGCCGGTGAAATAATTCGTTCCGTATTGGGCGCTCCGTTTGATGTCGGCTTCCTTGCCGTTGTGGCGGGGAACAATCCAGCCCCTTTCGAGAATGCCCTGCCAGATGGCTTCCGCGGTTTTTGGCCCGAACGCGTCAATGAACTTTTGTTTCTCGATGATTTCCGATTCCGGCGGCAGGCGTTGCGAATGTTCAAACCCGATGAAATTCACCAGCAAGCCTTTGGCGCTGAGCCGCGGGTCCTGCTGGTCATGTAACAAGCTGTCGGTGATTTGCGCCAGCCGCGCCTGCGCCCCGGCACGGGACAGATACGGATTGTCCGCATAACCGGCGGTGACATTGGCCATCAACTCCACCCACTCGCCGATGGCCGTCAACTGCGTGAACTGGCGCAGGTAAAGCCCGCGCTTTTTGTCCTGATTCCAGCCTTCAAACGGATAGCCGGACGCCGGGTCGGTGAGCAGGTTGCGGAACGCGGTGTATTGCAGCGCATTCTCCAGCAGCGCCTGCGTGTGCGCGTGCGCCGGACTCACTTTGGAAAAATTAAATGCCGTTGGCCGGGGCGGCGCTGTCCGGCAGCCCGCCACCAGCGCGAGCAAAAGCGCCGGCAGCAGCGCGGCGGCGATGGTGTTTATCTTTCGATAAATAAAGTTCATGTCGGTTGGTCGGCGGTCGTACCGCCAAGCAATGCCCTCATTTGTCGTCGGCGTTAAAACCGATGCGGCGCCGCGGCGGTTCGGGCGGCGGCACGAGCAGCGGTTGTAGTTTCGTCCAGATGATGCGCAACGCCGAATCATGTTCCAGCAACGTCCTGTCAATTTCTGCCAGCCGTTTGAGGATGGCCGCATTGGCCGCCAGTTGCTCACGCATCTGCATGAACGCCCGCACCACAAACACGCTCATCGCCACCGCTTCGGGACTGTTCAACACCGTCGCCGCCATGATGGCGCCATGTTCGGTGAAGGCAATTGGTCGGTAGGCTGCTCCCCGATGCCGCTTGGAACTGGTCGCAAATTGCGACCAGTTCGGCACAACACCTTCTTTTTGAGGAACTTCCGAACTTGAAGTCGCAAATTGTGACTTCAAGCTGCTCCATTCTTGCTCGGTCAATTGAAACATGAAATCTTCCGGAAAACGGTCAGTATTGCGCTTTACTTGTTCGTTGAGCCGCTTCGTCGGCACGTCGTAAAGCTCTGCCAAGTCGGCATCCAGAATCACCTTCTGACTGCGTACGCTCAAAATCAGGGTTTCAATCGGCTTCTTTGGTTTCATGGTCTTCATGGTGAAAAAATCCGACCGCGCGCACCGCGCGACATTCCCGCTCCGCCGCCTGCCAGTCGAGATGATCCAAAATATACTCGGGCAACGGCGAGCGCGAGCCGAGCAAACGCCGCAACGTCCGTTTGTGTTCGTAGCTGCGCCACACCGCCTCATCTTCATTGAAATGGCGAGAGAGTTCCTGGGCGTCAATCATTGGTTCCTCTGGCGATTTCCCGCTGCAAGCGCACGATTTTCAAGTCGCCGCGCGGCAAAGTCAAATCATCCGGCATCACCACATGATTATTGACCAGTGTCGCACCGATCACGCCTTCGCAACTCTGCCGCAGCATCCAGCCGGCGGCACCGGTGTAGCCGTTCCAGATCATCCGGCCCGGCTCAAAATTGGTGAGCAGGTCCGCCGCCTGCTGGTTCGGCTGGCCGCCGTAAATTTCAATCTTATCGGGTGTGACGTGCGAAACCGGCGCGATTTTTCGCCACAACCGGATTGTCGTGTCGCGGTAAAGTTGCGCCTTCGCAGGATCGCCATCCGCCGCGAACTGCCCGGCGAGCAGATGCGCGGCGCCGATCAACCACTGGACCCCGTGGCAATACATGCCGTTTTCCCGCACTCCTTCCGGATAATGACTGCTCCGGCCCAGGTACGGCTTGGAATCCTCGCGCAACGCCGGCCAGCCCAGCAGGATTACGGCGTCGCGTTCGAGCACGCGCAAGGCGGTGTCGAACATGATGCGGCCGCGCTCGCGATTGATGCCGGACATCACCGCCCACGCGGCGGTCAGCACGTCAATTTCCCAGATGCCGCTGTCCTTCACCCCGATTTCCGTGCCGTCGTCGTGAATTGCGCGCAAATAGCGGTCGCCACGCCAGGTGCTTTCGATGGCAGCTTTCAACCGGTTCAACCGCTCGCAATAAAATTGCCGACGCGCGGGACCTTTGCACCTTTCTATCAAGCCGAGGAGATTTTCCAGGGTGTAATGGAGGAAGAAACCGAGCCAGACGCTTTCGCCGCGGCCTTCGCTGCCGATGGCGTCCAAGCCATCGTTCCAATCGCCCGTGCCGATGAGCGGAAGGCCATGTGCGCCAAGACGTTTTTCCAGAACCAGATCAACGGCGCGCAAAACGTGATCGCAGAGCGTCTCCTCGTGCGGCGAGACATGCGCGAACAGCCCCATCCCGTGCCGGCCTTCGGGCAACGGCGGCAGCGGCATTTCCGCTTCAAGATATGGAAGCTTCTCGTCGAGAATGGTTTCGTCACCCGTCAGGCGCACGTATTCGGCGGCGGCCCAGCCGAGCCAGAGCAGGTTGTCGGAAGCGTGCGTGCGCGCGCCCAGACCCGTGCCGCCATCCGGCTGGAGAAAAAACCAATGCAACACGTCGCCCTCGACGAATTGCTGCCGGCCGTGCAGCAAGATCTGCCGCCGCGCCAGCGCCGGGTCCACCCAGATCAAATTGACCGCGTCCTGCAACTGGTCGCGAAAACCAAACGCGCCGCTCGACTGATAAAAACCTTTGCGCGCCCAGAGACGTTCCACCACGGCCTGGTATTTCAGCCAGTTCAGATGACGGTCGAATGCGGCGTCGCTGGTTTCAACCCGCAGAGTTCGCATCCGACCAAGCCACCAGGCACGGGTGGCAGCCAGTTTTGCCTGCGTGGCCTCCACCGTCCGGCAGCGACCAACCACTGCCGCCGCCTGTTCGCGGGTGTCACTTTGGCCGAGAATGACCGAGACCGTTCGCAACGCTCCGGCGGGAATTTCCAGCGTAACTAGAAAACTGGCTATGGCCGCCTTGTCTCCGGCCTCTTCGTCCACTGCCCTGCCCTGCTTCACCATCTCCGGATGCGCCACGGAGCGGCCCTGACCAATAAACCGACTGCGCTTCGTTTCGATCATTTCCGGCACTTCGGAAATTGCCGCGAATGCCGGGCCGGAGCGAAATTCGTTACGGGGATTGGTGAAATAGATGGCGGCGTTCGCTTTGTCTGGCTCAATTTGCAGCGGCCCGGAGTTTTCCGGATGATCGGCCAGCGCAATGCGGAAATACGGCGCAAACCGGATTTTCTTCGGCGCATCGCCGTCATTGCGAATGGTGAGAAGATAAAATCCCGCCGGCTCATCCGGCGGGACAAACACCGTCAATTCCGTGGACAGTTCGCCGCGCTTCATCCGGAAAGTCGCCGTGCCGTCCACCCCAAAATCCGTTTCGTATGTCGCTTCCACGTCGCGCAACGGCTGCCAGGTCGGCGAAAGCCAGCGTTGCTCGCCGACGTCGTAGAGGTAAAAGATCTCCGATGGCAGTTCGCTGGCCACGGTGTCGGCCCAGTCCGTTGTGAGCCGGTTTTGCTGGGCGTTCCAGTTGGCAGAGGAATGCAATCCGCGATTGGTCACGCACAGGACGTGGCCAAGCGCGTTTGCCATTGTATGGTCGAAGGGACGCGGCGTGAATGGAGTGCGAACGCGGAGCGTGTTGCCGCCATCAGCGAATTCAAAATACGGCTGCGGCGTGCCAGACGGAATTTCGCCGTGGCCGATCAGGGGCTGGCGTACCGGCGATTTTTTGGCCAACGCAAGGGGATCGGTCTGAATTTTCAAATGCCGGGAGATTAAATCCCCCGCCTGCTGCCGGTTGTCAGCGCAGCCCATCAACAATCGCAGTTTGCCGGTTCCGCCGGGTGCCAGCGAAATGTTCAGCAACAAACTGCCGATGGCATCAAAGCTCGGACACGGCTCCGTATTGCACGGCTTCTGAAACGCGAACGTCTCCAAGACACGAGGCTTCCAGATAATGCCCGCGCGGCCGATGAAATCCACGCGCGCCGGCAAAAATCCTTCCGGCGGCGTTTCCGCCGCCAGGAAACCGATTTGCTTGTTGCCGTGATGCACCGCAATCAACGCATTCAGGCTGGCGTCGTAATTCAACTCGTGGAACAGACGGTTATATTGGGTGTGGTTGCGATCGGCCTGTGGCGTATTCAGCACCCACTCCAGATACGGCACGACTTTGAGATCGCGCGGACGCGAACCCAGATTTGTCACGGTGACTTCCCAAAGCTCCACGGCGGCGGAATCGGACGGCAGCGTGATGCGCACGACCGTCTGAATTTCGTTGGCCGTCTGCGTCAGAACGAGAGCTGACTCATTCTGTTCGATCATGGCGAACGGCGCGATTTCCGATGGGAAATTGCCGACGACCGGCCATGACTTTGGCTGGCTGGCCGGTGTAACATCGGCCACAAACAACGTGCGACCGGCGGGTTCCAGCCGGTCATAAGCGCGGCGGGTGAGGTCGTAGCCATTTTTCGCCAGCGTGCTGGTGATTTCACCACTGGATTTCCATTCAACAGCATACGCGTGGTTGTCCAGCCGGAGACTGGTTTGCCGGCCATTCGTGGAGCGTGAACGCCAGGCGCGGACACCGAAGGAAACAAAGCCAAGGCCCAGCACCGCCACAACTCCCGCCAGAGCCGTTTGCTGTGCCGAAAGATTTGCCAGCGCTCCGGTCAGGCCGCCGCCGGCTGCCTGCTGGATGGCTTCGGATTGCGACCATGCCCAGTCCCAATCCTTTCCGCGCGGAATAAAAAACGGGATCAGCAGCGGCGCCCAGGTGGTGAAGCGCTTGACCCCTTCGGGAATGAACCGGGCCGTGGCGGCGGACGGACCAATGAAGCGAGCAAAGCGTTCGTCGAGCCGGTCCATGCCGATGAAGCTCAGGTTGACGAGCGTGGCGACGCGCAGGCCCATGTGATCAATCCAGATCAAAATGCGGAAGAAATCGTAGGCGAGCACCCACATGAACACCTTCAGGCTCCACGCCTGGAAGCTCGCGGGGTCCGACGTGGCGCCCTTGAAAATGCAGAACACGGTATGAACCGCGCCGTCCTGATTATACCACGTCGGCACGGACATTTGTTTGAGGAAGGTGAAAATGATCGGGGCCATCCACAATCCCCAGCGCAGGACCTGGATCGTGCCTTCGGTCAATTCGGCGACGCCCGGGCGGGAAAACATCCGCCGGATCGGCGCGGTGTCGCGTTGAAACAGCGCGGTGAGACACGAGCGGTTGATGGCGAACAGCCACGCCGCCACACCCCAGCCAATCACGCCTTTCAACGCCTCGTTGAAGAGCAGTTTTGCGCCGCCAGCATAGGTGCCCAGCTGGATATGCCCCCATTTGCTGACCAACGGATAAAACTCATCGGCCGCCGGTTTCAGCCCGAAGGTGTTGTATAAATTGATTTTGTCCAGCACGACGGGAATTTGCGTCTGGTCGAAATAGAACGCGAACGCGGCGCCCACAAACGCCCCCAGCCCGCCTTCCACCAGATACACGCGCCACGATTTCAGCCCGCCGCAGTTTCGCGCGCCGTAAATCAGATCGCGCAGCACACTGACGCCGGCATAGGCCAGCGCGCCCGCCGCCAGACCGAACAATATGCGCTGTGAAACCGGCAGCGCCGGCAGATTCACAGCCAACGCGACGGCGCAGGCAATGCCAATCACCACACCCCGTGCCATCAGCGCCGGCTGACAGCAGGCGTTCAAAGCGCGACGGAAAAACGACTGGCTGCCGTCGAAACTTTCGATGATGGCCTTGCCCAACGGAAAAGCCACCGCCCCCGCAATGGCCAACAGCAACGCCGGGAAATTCCGGTAAAGATTTTGCACAACCGTCGTCCCGGCGACAATATGGAGCAGTTGCAGGAGAGCCATCAGGACGCCGCTGAAGACCATGCCCTTTTTCATCCCGCTGATGGCGTGCGCTTTCATCGTGGCACCCGTTGGCGCCGTTCCGCGCATGCCGTCCAGGATCATTCCGGTCACCAGAAAAACCTCCGCCCACAACGCGCCTTGCGAGAGCAACGTGGCCAGAATGGCGGCACCCGGCCTCAATGCGCCGGGCAGCCCGGCGGCGAAATGTCCCGAACCCAGATCCGCCACACCCGGAGCAACGATGGACGCAGCGGCGGCCAGTAACAGGCCGAGCTGCGCCTTCACACTGGCCAGCGGGCGGCGGGACGCGGTCAGGGCGAAGGCCTGGGTCAGAATCACGTTGAACAAGAACAGCAACAGTCCCCGGCCAATTCCCATGCACCAGGCCGTAGAACCGGACAGCAAACCAGCCGTGACGGCGTTGCCCAGTGAACCTGCCAGCGGGTCCGATGGCAGGGCGAGCGGCAATCCGACCGCAAAAGGAATGATCGTGATCGCTGCGCCCGTGATGGCATCCAGGTGTTTCCTTGAACTCACCAGAGCATAGGTATTGGCGACGTGATAGAGCAGGTAAAAAACCATCGCGCTGACGGGGCTGAGTTGGACCAGTCCGGAAATATTTTGCGGCGCCTGCCAGAGCAGCACATGACTGGCCGAAGCAGCGAGCAGGCCGGGGAACAGAAAGTCCCCGACCGCTTCGCCGGGAGTCAACGCGCGCCCGGTAAAAACGAATTTCAGAATGCCGGCGGCAATCATTCCCGCCAGGGCCGGGCCAAGGAAACGCCAAACTGTCTGTGGCGAAGTTGAATTGCCGAACGCGTAAACCGCGAGCGCGCCGCCCACAATCAGCACGACGGCAAGGCCAAAGCTCAAATCGTGAATCAGCGACCAACGCCCGGAAAAACGCGCGGCGGCGGCAGGTTTCTCCTGCAACTGGTCTTTGCCGTGTCCTGGACGCATCATTTGGAAAGGTTCGCGAGCGGGGCAATCATTTGAACCCAAACACCAAAGTTGAATTTCTGCATTGGCGGAGTGCGGCCGCCCCGGCCGCAGCAAAGTGGGATAGGCGGACGGTTGGAAAATCTTTCGCTGCTTGAAAAAAGGCAATTTCTGCACCCGAGGACGGGCGCACTCCGATCTGGCCTTGTTCGCCTCGCCGCCGCTGGCAACTTCGGAGTCCGAGTTGAATGAATGCGCAGTTCAGGAATGATGCCGGTTTCATTGCGGCGCATTGTGGTTGGCCAAGGAATCGAATTCAAATCCATTTCCATTGCATGGCAGGGTGGTTTCTCCGAAACCGCCGTATGAATTACCATCGGCGCTCGGCCCGTCCTCCGTAGCACTTCACTGCGGAGGGTGGAAGAGCGTGCCTTACCCACTGGCCTTAACCAGCACCACAAACTCGCCCTTCAAACTCCGTTGCTTCGCCAGTGCCAGCAGTTCGGCCGGTTTGCCGCGCAGATATTCCTCGAATTTCTTGGTCAACTCGCGCGCCAGCACCACCTGCCGGTCGGGGAAAACCTCACCGAGTTCAGCAAGCAGCTTTTCGACCCGATACGGTGATTCGTAAAGCACCAGCGTGCCATCAAAACTCTTGAGCAATTCCAGCTTGTTCCGCCGCTGTCCGGATTTGTGCGGCAGGAAACCAATGAAATGAAACTCGTCCGCCGGCAAACCGCTGGCGGTGAGCGCCGCAACCAATGCGCTGGGTCCCGGCACCGACTCGACGCGAAATCCGGCGGCGATGGCAGCCTTGACCACGCGCTCGCCGGGATCGCTGATGCCGGGACTGCCGGCATCCGTGACCAGCGCGACTTTCTCGCCGCGGCGGAGGCGCTCGATGATTTCCTCGCTGCGCCTGGCTTCATTGAACTGGAAATAACTGAGCAGCGGTTTGGAGATTCCGAAATGTTTCAGCAATTGCCCGGAATGGCGCGTGTCCTCGGCGGCGACGACATCGCACTCGCGCAACACGCGCAGCGCGCGCAGCGTGATGTCCTCGAGGTTGCCGATGGGCGTGGCGACGAGGTAAAGCGTCCCGGCGGTGAGCGGCGGCAATGCGGCGTCCATGCCTTGACTTAAACAGAAATTCGGCGTGAAATAAACCGGATTTGGCAAATTAAAAACCATTGAAATATTGAACAACGAACAATTATTGTTATGCGATATTCACAATTAGCAATCCCATCGTTAGCCATCGTATGTGCTACCGTTGTCTTTGGACAAATATCTCACCAAGCAGCAAATGATTCTTATGAAAAATTGCTGTCCATCGCCGACCGCCAAGTGCAAGCCGTCAACTTAGCAAACCGAGATTTGAATAAGATTTCTGCTATCAATAAGGAAGGTGAGGATTTTTTAAGCAATCTTCCACTGTCCGAAGAAGAGAAAACGCAATTTTTATTTTTTCATATCAACCAAGAACTACTTGAGGTTCAGAAGCGTGAGATAGTTCTCAAAATGATGCTGAACCAGTTGTGCAAGCGAAGGGTTCACCCGGATCAATTTCAATTTTTTGCCCAATTTTTAAACCGAAGGAATTTGGGAAACATTGATGATGCATTATTTGCCTGCTTGGTGACAGTTGAAGATAACGGAACTTCGCTTTTTTCTAATTCTCCATCAACATGGATGCCAGTTTTGAAATCGAATCTTAAACCGAAATATACAGGGTCAGGTTTGCTTGCCGAACATTTATTAGAAACAGCTCAACAGGAACATTGGAAACCTTTTGGAAACTCTTATCTTTTTGATTCATTAAATGTCGAAGAACAAACTGAAATTACTGATGCCATAAGGGCTACGCAAAAGAGAATTCTCGCTCAACGTTTTATCGAATTCCCACACTAAATGTTAAATGAAATCTACCGCAAAATTCGCCGTCGTTTTGGTCACCGCGCCTGATTTGAAAGTTGCCCGCGCGCTCGCGCAGGCGGCGTTGTCGGCACGGCAGATTGCCTGCGCGAATCTCGTCCCCAGAATCGAGTCGCATTACTGGTGGCGGGGAAAAATTGAATCCGGCAACGAGGTGCTGCTGATTTTGAAAACGCAGAAGTCGAAACTGGCCGCGCTGGAGAGACTGGTTCTGGCCAAACATCCCTACGACACGCCGGAGTTTATTGTCCTGCCGTTGAGCGCGGGGAACAAAAAGTATCTCGATTGGCTGGCGGCCAGCTGCCGGGAAAGGTAGGGCTGGCTCCCGAGCGACCCGCGGCGTGGTGCGGAGACCGCGCCCTACCAAGCAAAATTTGTTTGAATCCGCGCGCCGGGCGGGCGTAAAGTCGAAGGGTGAATCAGTTGAGCGCCATTCCGCCGGCACTCCTGGCCATGCTTGGGTTTGTGTTTGGCCTGGGCACGATGATGCTCGTCTGGATGATTACATTGCACCGGCGGGCGCGCGTGGCGGAGATCAAAATCCGCCAGATGGAAAAATTTCCTTTGTTCCAATCGGCGTTTGGGTCGCGTCCCACCTGCTGGCTGGCGATTCGTTCCCCCCATCCCAAGGCCGTTCAAGCCGCGCTGGGCCTGGACCATTTTGTCCCCTGCCCCTGGGCGGAAGGAATGGCGGGCGGTCACGGTTTTTTCATCGGTCCGCCGGTGAATGGCTGGATCATTGTCACCGGGTCCGGCCTGCCGAATCCGGGCTGCGACGTGGATGATTGTTTTCATTTTCTGACGGAACTCAGCCGCAAACTCGGTCACGTGCAGTTCTTCCAGGCGGAGCGGGTTTTGCATCATCACGCCTGGGCGCGCATGGAGAACGGCGTGGTGTTGCGCGCGTATGCGTGGGCGGGTGAAACGGTGTGGAATCAAGGCCGCAAAACCGCCGCCGAGACGGAATTAAGCATGAAGTGCTTCGGCTACGGAGAACAGCCGGGCGCGGCTTCCTGGGCGGCGGCGGAATGGACGGCAACCAACATTGCCAAAATCCCGTTGCTGGCGGCCCGGTGGAGTCTTGATCCGGCGCGCATCGACGAACGGTTGAGAAACCATGCCAACGGCGTTGCCGGCGAATCGCCGCAACCGGATTGAGTCTTGCGTTTTCAGGAGCATGAGGCAGATTTTCACCAAACGGGAAAGGAAACATGTCATCCAACATTGAACTCGAACTTCAGAAGTTCCCCAAAACCGCCGCGCTCAAGGACGGCACGAAGGCGACCCTGCGCCCGCTGCGCCGCGAAGATGAAAAGGAATTCCACGCCCTGTTTCTCGGCATCACCGAACACGAGCGGATGTTCATCAAACATCGCGTTACGGACATTGAAACCATCCGCAACTGGTGCCGGAACATTGATTACGGGCGCAACCTGCCGCTGGTCGGACTGGTGAAAGGCAAAATCGCCGGCGTCGCCACGCTGCACCAGCAGCTCGGCGGCTGGAAGCGGCACGTCGGGCGCGTGAGCGTGCTGGTGCATCCGGACTTTCGCGGACGCGGTCTGGCGCGGGCGCTCATCGGAGAAATCATCGAGACCGCCCGGCACGTCGGCCTGGATAAGGTCGAGGCCGAATTCATCGGCAAACAGGATGCGGCCATGAAAATGTTCGCCCTGCTCGGATTCAGCCATCTTTTGCGCCTGGAAGATTACGTCAAGGACATGCAGGCCATCAAACACGACTACATCCTCATGTGCCTCGATCTGCTCACGGACGAGGAATACGCCGGTGTGGGAGGATTAAAACGAAGGCTGAAGACTGAAGGCCAAATGCTGAAAGACCAGCATTCAATTTGATAACTTCAGCCTTCAGCCTTTGGCCCTTAGCCTTTGGAAAATGCCACCTGACGTTTGTCCGAACTGCGGTGCGGAAGTCCCGCGCGGCGCCAAAGCCTGTCCCGAATGCGGTTCGGACGGGCAAACCGGCTGGTCGGAAACCGCCTATGCCAGCCATCTCGGATTGCCGGATGAGGAATTCGACCATGATGAATTTGTGAAGCGGGAATTCGGGCCGGAACCGGTCAAGCCGCGCGGCATCGGCTGGTTCTGGTGGGTGGTGGCGCTGCTGGTGGTGGCAGGAATGCTGTTCCTTTGGCTGAGGTAATTGGGAACATCGAACATTCAACATCGAACGCCGAACGTCGAAGTTTTCTATCGTTTAACTTTCCCAGCCTCGCTCCGCGAGGCAACATGATTCGATGTTCGATGTTGGGTGTTGAATGTTCGATGTTTCCGCCAAACAAAAGCCCGCTCAGGTGAGCGGGCTTGGAAATGTTATCAGGAACCTATCAGCGTCAAGCCTTCGCTTCGGCCTTCTTGGCGGTTGATTCCTTGGCCGGTTCCGGCGTTTTGGCCTCGGTGCCGGGCGCAGCTTCCTCGGCAGCAGGCGCCGGCGCCGTGTAATCCACCCACTCCAGAATTGCGCGCTGCGCGGCATCGCCCTGCCGCTGGTTCATTTTGACGATGCGGGTGTAGCCGCCATTGCGTTCCTTGAACGCGGGCGCGATGTCTTCAAAAAGAATCCGCAGCACGTCATCATTTTGCCGCCATTTCTGGCGTTCGTCCTTGGTGAGTTGCACCGTGGGACCGTGCGTGTGCAAACGTGCGGCAACCAGCCGGCGCGATTGCATCGTGCCATGCTTGCCCAGGGTGACGATTTTTTCCGCAACGGAACGCGCGGCCTTCGCCTTCGCGAGGGTCGTGGTCACGCGCTTGTGTTTGATAAGGCTGCAAACCAGGTTGGCCAGCATCGCGTTGCGATGCGTGGATGTTCGGCCCAATTTGGCCGTTCGCTTCAAATGTCGCATAGCTCGTCCTTATTCCGTCTTCGGTTCTTCCTTCGGCGCTTCGAGCAATCCCGGCTCGAAGTTCATGCCGAGGGACAGGCCCAAGGCCGTCAATTTGTCTTTGATTTCGTTCAGCGACTTCTTACCGAAGTTGCGATACTTGAGCATCTCCTGCTCGGTCTTCATCGCCAACTGGCCGACGCTGGTGATATTCGCGTTGTTCAGGCAGTTCGCCGCCCGGACGCTCAGCTCGATTTCGTTGACACTCATGTTGAGGAGCTTCTTCATCTTCGACTTCTCCTCGTCCTGCTTGTCGGCGGCTTCCTCGAATTCGATCGCATTCTTGTCGTAACCAACGAACACGTCGAGGTGATGCTGCAAAATGGCCGAAGCCTGCGTGAGCGCGTCGTCGGGCGACAGCCGCCCATCCGTCCAGACCTCCAGGATCAGCCGGTCGTAATCCGTGCGGTTGCCGACGCGGGCGGCCTCAATGGCGTAACGCACGCGGGTGACCGGTGAAAACAGCGAGTCAATCGCCACCACGCCGATGGCCTGGCCGGGTTTTTTGTTTTCATCCCCCGGACAGAAGCCGCGGCCGATTTTCACGGTCAGTTCCATCTCCAGCTTTTTCTTCTTGTCCAGCGTGCAGATGAGCTGGTCGGGGTTGACCAGCTCGACGTTCTGATTGATCTGGATGTCGGCGGCGGTCACGGGGCCTTCCTTGTTTACGGAAAGCAGCAACACCTGCTCGTCGCGCGTATGGGCCTTGAACTTGATTTTCTTCAAATTCAACACGATGTCGGTCACATCCTCCACCACGCCTTCAATCGTGGCGAACTCGTGCATCGCGCCATCCACCTTCAACGAGGTGATGGCCGCGCCCTCGAGGGAGGACAACAACACACGGCGCAGCGAGTTGCCGATGGTGTGGCCGTAACCGGTTTCAAACGGATCGGCGATAAATTTTGCGTAGGTGGCGGTGGCGCTGGCGTCATCCTTCTGCAACCGCTTGGGCATTTCGAAACGTCCTAGACGTACTGGCATAGTTTTCCTTTCAACAATTTTAATCTGACCCGGCCGCAGTTATTCCCGGCAGCAACCGAGGTCCGTATAATTGTTATGTGTTTTTGGTTTTTACCTAACGGGAATAAAATTCGACCACCGCCTGCTCGTTGGCAATCGGCTGGATCTCGTCGCGCGTCGGGATGCGCATGACCGCGCCCTTGAACTCTTCCTTGTTCAACGACAACCAGTCCGGCACCGCGCGGCTCGTGGCGACTTCCAGGTTCTTGGTGGCGAGCTGGCGCGAGACGTTGGAATTTTTCACGACGACGGCATCATTCACCTTCAGGCAGAACGACGGCACGTTCACCTTGCGTCCATTCACCGTCACATGGCCGTGCGAGACCATCTGGCGGGCGGCGGCGCGGGTGTTGGCAAAACCGAGGTGATAAACAACATTGTCGAGGCGCGTCTCCAGAATCTGCAGCATCTGTTCCCCGGTGACACCACGGCGCTTGAGCGCCTTTTCATAAACGCCGCGAAACTGGCGTTCGAGGAGCCCGTAGTAATAACGGAACTTCTGCTTTTCGATCAAACCGAGGCCGTAATCGGTGTGCTTGCGGCGCGACTTGGGACCATGCACGCCGGGGCCATAATTGCGGCGCTCAAGATATTTCGACGGGCCGAAAATCGGCAATCCGAACCGGCGGCTGATACGAACACGAGGACCTGTATAACGAGCCATAGAAAATTTTTGATTTACGATTATCGATTTACGATTTTACACGCGACGCTTTTTCCGGGGACGACAGCCATTATGGGGAACCGGAGTGACATCTTTTATGGCGCTGATTTCCAGTCCGATGGCCTGCAACGCCCGGATGGCGGATTCGCGGCCGGAACCGGGGCCCTTGACGCGCACTTCAACTTCCTTCATGCCATGCGCCATCGCCTGGCGCGCGGCATCCTGGGCAACCTGCTGGGCAGCGTAAGCGGTGCTCTTGCGCGAGCCTTTGAACCCGACCCGCCCGGCCGTGGACCAGCCGATCAGATTTCCATGCACATCCGTGATGCTGACCTGGGTATTGTTGAACGTGGCCAGAATATTGGCGATGCCGGTGCTGATGTTTTTGGCGTGCTTGGCCTTGATGACCTTTTTCGCCGCGGCATCCTCACCCAAAAGTTCAGCCGCCGTCGGCGCCGCCGGGATGGCCGCCGCATCCGCGGGCTTCGGCACATCGGCAACGGGCGCTTCCCCCGCGGGGGCGCCCTTTTTCGAGGATTTTTCCTCAGCCGGCTGGGACGCGGCCTTTTCGTCCGGCTTGGCCACGGCCTTCTCCGCCGATTTGGGCGCGGCTTTTTCAGCCGGTTTGGACGCGGCTTTTTCAGCCGGTTTGGACGCGGCCTTTTCAACCGGTTTGGACGCGGCCTTTTCAACCGATGCCTCAGCGGCGGCTTCCGGCTTGGTTTCCTTCTTTTTGGGAGCGGGTTTCTTTTTTTCTTCAGCCATACAAATTCTTAGTGGATGCCGGTCTTGGCGTTCGGGTTGCGCTGCACACCGACCGTCTTGCGCGGGCCTTTGCGGGTGCGGGCGTTGGTCTGCGTGCGCTGGCCGCGCACGGGCAATCCGCGCATGTGCCGGATGCCGCGATAGCATTTGATGCCCTGCAGCCGCTTGAGGTTGATGCCGATTTCGCGGCGCAAATCGCCTTCAATGACATATTTGCCCTCCTGGATCGCATGGACGATCTGGGAAAGCTGCTGCTCGGTCAAATCCTTCGCGCGAATGTCCGGGCTGATGTTGGCGCGTTCCAGAATCTCCTTCGAGTTGGACGGGCCGATGCCGTAGATGTAGCGCAGCGCGATTTCAATGCGCTTGTTCGGCGGAACTTCCACACCAATGATACGTGCCATAAATCAACCTTGCCGCTGTTTGTGCCGTTTGTTGGTGCAAATCACGCGAATGACGCCGCGGCGGCGCACAATCTTGCAGTGCTCACACAATTTTTTAACTGACGCGCGAACTTTCATGTTCTTTCGTAATTCGTTAAATCTGCAACTGGTTAAACAAGTGATTGGTCAAATCGCACGCACCGGTAAGCGTTTAACCAATCACTCATTTATCCTGTTCAACCGTTTCCACCAAAATCCGCCCCACGGACAAATCGTAGGGCGTCAATTGCAATTTCACTTTGTCCCCTGGCGCCAGGCCGGCAAAGCGCTGTTTCGCCCGGCCCGCCACAAACGCCAGCAGCCGGTGTCCGTTCGCCAATTCCACACAAAATGTGCGGTTCGGCCTGGCTTCAATCACGACACCTTCAACGATGAAGGCATCTTTTCCGGCCATGTCAAAATCTCCGGTTCACTTTCGGTAATCAGCACCGTATGCTCAAAATGAGCCGATAGTGAACCATCTTGGGTGACGACTGTCCAGCCGTCTTTCAAAATTTTTACAGCGGGCCGGCCCGCATTGACCATCGGCTCAATGGCCAGCGTCATGCCCGGCCGGAGCTTCTGGTTGCTCTTCGGATCGACAAAATTCGGCACCTGCGGCTCTTCGTGCATCGAACGGCCAACCCCGTGCCCGACAAATTCCCGAACGACACTGAAACCGTTGCCTTCGACGTAATTCTGGACCGCGCGCGAAATGTCCGTCACTCGGTTTCCCGGCACGGCCGCCGCAATGCCTTCGTGCAGCGCGCGCTCCGTCACGTCCATCAACCGTTGCGCCAGCACACCGCAACCGCCCACCGCCACCGTCCGCGCCGTGTCACCCACAAAGCCCTTGTAAATCACGCCCACGTCCAGGCTCACAATGTCGCCAAAGCGCAACTCGCGGTTGCCGGCCAATCCGTGAACGACTTCCTCGTTCACCGAGATGCACGTATGGCACGGATATTTGCGATAGCCCAAAAACGCGCTTTTTCCGCCGTGCGATTTGATGCGTGCCGCGGCGAACTCGTCCACCTGCCGCGTTGTCAATCCCGGCTTGATGAACGCACAAATTTCCGCCAGCACCTTGCCCGCCACCGCGCACGCCGGACGCATCAGTTCCAGATCGCGCTCGCTTTTCAGGATGATCATGTTGCCTTGGCGGCCGTGCGGTCAAAACCGCCCGCGCAATTTGCCCTTCTTCAAAAACCCGTCATAATGCCGCATCAACAAATGCGATTCGACCTGGCGCATGGTGTCCAGCAAAACGCCGACGGTGATCAAAATGCTTGTGCCGCCGAAAAATTGCGCCACGTCATACGGAATGCTCATCTGGCGCGACATGATGATTGGGATCGTGGCGATGACCATCAGGAAGATCGCGCCCGCCAGCGTGATGCGGCTCATGGACTTGTGTAGATAGTCGCTGGTGCCCTGCCCCGGACGCACACCCGGGATGTAACCGCCGTTCTTTTTCAAATCATCGGCGATTTGCAATTCATTGAACTGCGTGGCCACCCAAAAATAAGCGAAGAACAGAATCATCACCGAATAAAGCGCCAAATAAAGGAAGGAGCCCGAATTGAGGTTTTGCGCGATGCCGATGAAAAAATTCTTGAGGAATGGCACGCCGATCATATTGCCCAAATGCAGAAAAATGGTTTGCGGGAACATCAGGATGGATTGGGCGAAAATAATCGGCATGACCCCGGAGTAATTCACGCGCAAGGGCATGAACGATGTGCCGCCGGAATACATCTTGCGTCCGACCGCGCGCTGCGCGTATTGCACCGGGACCTTCCGCTGGGCCTGGGTGATGGCAATGACTCCGCCAATGACCAGCACCAGCAAGATCATCAGCATCACCCCCGTGCCTGCCAGATGGTAGTTGGATTGAACACCGCCGCTGGGCCAAAACATGTCCCTTACCGCCACCAGTGCGCGCGGCAGCCGGGCCACAATGCCGATGGTGATGACCAGCGACACACCGTTGCCGATGCCGCGGTCGGAGATCTGCTCGCCCAGCCACATCAGCAACATGGTGCCCGTCGTCATGATGAGCACGGTCTGAATGCGATACCACCAGATGTGGTCGGTATCCAGCACGAGACTCCCTTGAAACCCGTGAAAGATGTTTTGAGGATGTTCCCAACCGACGGCGAAAAACAGTCCCTGCCCGAAACACAACAGCACGGTCAAATAGCGGCCGTATTGGATGATTTTCGTCCGGCCGTTCTCCTCGCGCGCCAGTTTGCTCAACGTGGGCCAGACCGCCGTGAGCAATTGAAGAATGATCGTCGCGCTGATGTAAGGCATGATGCCGAGCGACCCGATGGCGCAATGTTCCATCGCGCCACCCGCAAAGGTGTTGTACATGCCGAGCAACCCGCCGCCACTTTGAGAGGTGTGTTGGAAGAAATCAGACAGCGCCGCGCCGTTCAGATTCGGAATGCGAATCCACGCCATGAGACGACAGATCGCCAGCAAGCCGAGCGTGAACAAAATCCGGGACTTCAGCTCCGGTATCTTGAAGCAGTTGGCGAACGTGTTGACGATGGAGCGAAACATGCGTTAAAAGCTGATCCAAGCCATCAAACGACAGATCGCCAGCAAGCCGAGGGTGAACAAAATCCGGGATTGTAACCCCGGAATTGTGATGGTGTTGATGATGAAACGAAACATGTTATAAAAGCTCGTTCAAGCCTTGGCCGGTGCAGCGGGCTTCGCCGGTGCGGCGGGCTTGAGCCCCACCACTTCGCAGGCACCGCCTTTGGCCTCGATTTTGGTGCGGGCGGACGCGCTGAACGCGTGCGCGCTGACCGTGAGTTTCTTGGTCAACTCGCCGTCACCCAGAATTTTGACGCCGTCCCCGCGGCCATTGGCCAGACCCAACGCGCGCAACGCCGTTTCATCCACGCGCGCGCCGTTGTCAAACTGGTTCAAATCGCTGACGTTCACGCTGAGATAGCGTGTTCCGAACCGCACGTTGTTGAAACCGCGCTTGGGAATGCGGCGGATGAGCGGCATCTGGCCGCCTTCAAAACCGATGCGGATCGAGCTGCCCGAGCGCGCCGTCTGGCCTTTGCCACCACGACCGCTGGTTTTGCCGTGGCCGCTGGATTCACCCTGGCCAAGGCGCTTGGTGCGATGTTTTGCACCCGGACGAGGTTTTAGATTGTGCAGTCGCATAAAAATCAAGCCGTTGTCGGAGCCGCTTCAGCCACCTTGGCCGGCTCCACTTTTTTAATTACAAAACCGCGGCCCTTGTAAATGTCCTCGCGCAGCCGCAGGCTCAACAAGCCCTTGAGTGTCGCCTTGACGACGTTCGCCGCGTTGTTCGAACCGAGCGATTTGCTTAAAATGTCCTTCACCCCGGCGGCTTCCAAAACCGCGCGGACCGTCCGGCCCGCGATAATGCCGGTACCGGGTGAAGCCGGGCGCAACAGGATATTTGCGCCGCCGTACGAGCAGAAAACTTCATGCGGAATCGTCGCGTCTTTGAGCGACACCGAAACCATTTGCGTGCGGGCCAGTTCGCCTCCGCGCCGGATCGCGTCCGCCACCTCGCTGGCCTTGCCCAGCCCCACCCCGACACGTCCCCGCTTGTCGCCGACGACAATCAGCGCGCTGAAATTGAAACGGCGGCCGCCTTTGACGACCTTGGAAGATCGGTTGATGAACACGACCTTCTCGGTCAGTTCCTGAGACTCCTGTCCCTCCAATACAAGTTCCGGCGCTTCGCCGATGGGTTTGTTGCGACGCCCGCGTCCGCCACGGGGTGCGCGTTCTTCGGCCTTGGTTTTGATGATGTCTGCCACAGTTTTCTATCTCCGTTGGTTAGAATTTCAAACCCGCCTTGCGCGCAGCATCGGCCAGGGTCGCCAGTTTGCCCAGCACCGTTACCGGCTTGCCATCCTTGCCTTTACCCTGGGAGCGGTGATAACGAGCGCCGCCGCGATCAAATACGACGGACTTGATGCCCTTGGCGAGCGCAGTTTCCGCCGCCAGCTTGCCGATGACCCTGGCGCTGGCCACATTGGCCGCAAGCTTGTCACGGTCGGGCGCAGCCTTGCTCGTCGTTGATGTCGCCGCGAGTGTCACGCGCGCGTCGTCGTCAATGAACTGGACGTGGATGTTTTCGTTGGTAAAGCAGACGCTCATGCGCGGACGATCCTTCGTGCCACTGAGCTTGTTGCGTATCCGCCATTTGCGGAGCTGCTTCAACTGATGCTTCTTTTCCGTTCTCATTTCAATGCGTCACGGATTTGGCCGTGAACTTAAATCAATTATTATTGGACGGTTTTGCCTTCCTTGCGCTCGACGTGTTCGCCCGCATAACGCACGCCCTTGCCCTTGTAAGGCTCCGGCGGATAGAAGCCGCGGATCTCGGCGGCCACCTGCCCGACCACCTTTTTGTCCGGACCTTCGATGGTCAGCTTGGTGTTCTCCTCGACGGTCACTTTAATCTGGTCAGGAATCGCATAATTGATGGGATGCGAAAAACCGAGCGCCAGGTTCACCATCTTGCCTTGAACGGCGGCCTTGAAGCCGACGCCCTGAATTTCGAGTTTTTTGACGAAACCATCGGTCACGCCCTTGACCATGTTGTTGACGAGGGCCCGGCTCAGGCCATGCAAAGCCTTGGCCTGCGCGTCGTCGCCCTCGCGGCTGACGACAATTTTACCGTCCACCACCTTGAGGCTGGTGCGTTTCGGCAATTCCCAGTCGAGCTTGCCCTTCGGGCCTTCGACCAAAACTTTCTGCCCCTTCACCTCCACCTTCACTTTGGGTGGAATGGCAATCGGTTGTTTTCCAATTCGCGACATAAATCAAATTTTTACCAGACGTAACAGATCAATTCGCCGCCCAGGTTTTTCTTGCGCGCCTCCGTGCCGGTCATCACGCCTTCCGGGGTGGAAATCACCGACACCCCCATGCCGCTGAGCACGCGCGGGATTTCCGTCGCGCCGACATAATGGCGCAGCCCCGGCTTGCTGATGCGGCGCAACCCTTCGATCACATTTTTTTTGCCCTGATACTTGAGCTTGAGCTTGAGCTTTTTGGGCATGCCCGCCTCGACGGCCACATCCGCGACGTAGCCTTCCTTTTTCAGGATGTTCGCAAGATTTTCCTTCATCCGCGAATGCGGCATTTCCACCGTCGGCAGCAAGGCGCGGCCGGCGTTGCGGATGCGGGTCAACATGTCAGAAATCGGATCGGTCATAAATTTACCAGCTGGCTTTCACAACACCGGGAATCAAACCGTTCAACGCGGCCTCCCGGAAGGTCATGCGTGACGCGGCGAATTTGCGCAGATAACCGCGCCGACGGCCGCTGGCCGAGCAACGGTTCACCAGCCGGGTTGGGCTGGCATTGCGCGGCAGCTTTGAAAGACCGGCGTAGTCGCGCTTGGCCTTCAATTCCGCGCGGATCGCGGCGTATTTTTTCACCGTTTCGGCTTTGCGCTTGTTGCGCTCAATCCATGCTTTCTTGGCCATAAATTCGTTTATTGTTTTGCTGCTGCTGCTGCTTTGGCCGCTTCTTTGGCCGCTTCTTCTTTAGCCGCTTGTCTGGCTATTTCTCTGGCCGCTTCCCGGGCCGCTGCCTTGGCCGCTTCCATGGCCTCATCTTTGACCACTTCTTTGGGCGCCTCTTTCGCCTCCGCCAGCGGAAAACCCATCAGTTTCAGCAAATCCAGCGCTTCCGCGTCGTTGGGCGCGCTGGTCACAATCGTGACGTCCATTCCCTGCGTCCGCTTGATTTTGTCCAGTTCGATCTCCGGAAATATCGTCTGCTCCGCAATGCCAAACGTGTAATTGCCACGCCCGTCAAACTTGCGCGGCGACAACCCGCGAAAGTCACGAATACGCGGCAGCGCGGCGGCAATCAGCCGGTCGAAAAATTCATACATCGCGTCGCGCCGCAGCGTGACCCGGCAGCCGATGGGCTGGTTTTCGCGCAGCTTGAAATTCGCAATGCTGTGGCGCGACTTGCTGATCACCGGCTTGCGGCCCGTGATCAACGCGAGGTCCTTGGCCGCATCGTCAATCGCGTTCTTTTCCAGCGACGCGCTGACGCCCATGTTCACCACGATTTTTACCAGGCGTGGAATCTGGTGCACGTTCCCGTATTTGTGCTTGGCCTTGAGGGCGGGCACCACATCGTTGACGTATTTGTTGTAAAGTCTGGCTTTCATCACTCGGGGTCACGGATTTTGCCGTAACTATGTTTTATAATCCAAATTCGTAATTATTCAGTCCCCGCCAGCGCGGTCGTTCCGCCCCGCTTTGCCGAACGGGCGTCAAATTGGCCCGCTTTCATCACGTTCGAAAGGTGTACCGTGCCTTCGCGTTCGACAATCGCGCCCTGCGGATGGTCCTGGCTCTTGCGCATGTGGCGCTTGATCATTTGCACGCCCTCGACGATGACGCGCTGCTGCTTTGGCAGAACGGCGATGATTTTGCCGCGCTTGCCCTTTTCCTTGCCGGCCAGCACGACCACTTCCTCGCCTTTTTTCACATGAGATTTTGGCATAAACTCAAATCACCTCCGGCGCGAGCGAAATTATCTTCATGAATTTCTTTTCCCGCAATTCGCGCGCCACCGGTCCAAAAATGCGCGTCCCCTTCGGGTTCAATTCCGCGTCAATGATGACCACCGCGTTGCTGTCAAAGCGCAGATACGAACCGTCGTTGCGGCGTATGGCCTGGCGGGTGCGGACGATCACCGCGTTATGCACCTCGCCTTTTTTCACCTGGCCGTCCGGCGCGGCGTCCTTGATATGCACCTTGATGATGTCGCCAATCCGCGCGTAACGCTGGTTGCGGCCGAGCACGCCGATCGCCCAGGCGATTTTTGCGCCGGTGTTATCCGCGACATCCAAATGGGAACGAACTTGCAACATATTTCCTCGCTATTCCGCCGCCACCGGTTCCACGCCCTGGCTGCGTTCGACGACTTCCATCAGCCGCCAGCGTTTGATTTTGGAAAGCGGCCGGGTTTCTTCTATCCGCACCCGGTCACCCACCTTCGCCTCGCTCTTTTCATCGTGGGCGTACAATTTCTTGTAAGCGGTCATGACCTTGCGCAACCGCGCATGCGGGAACCGGCGCTCGACGCGCACGACGATGGTCTTGGCCATCTTGTTGGAGATGACCTCGCCGACGCGCTGTTTGCGATGTCCGCGCGCCGCTTCCGTTGATTTCACAGTGTCAGCCATATCAAGCCGCTTTGTTTGGCAACCCTGCTCCGCGCGAACGGAGCTGGGAGATGCGCGTTTCCAGCCGCGCGATGTCCCGGCGCAGCACCCGCAGGCGCGCCGGCTTCTCCAGCTGGGCGCTCGCCTGCTGCAAACGCAGGTTGAACATTTCATGGCGCAGGTCCCGGCTCTTGGCCGACAACTCCACCAGCGTCATGTCTTTCATTTCCGTAAATTTCATAAATCGATTCCGTCTAGCGCGAACCCCGATGCCGCGAGATGAACTTGGTCCGGATCGGCAGCTTCGTGGCCGCCAGGCGCAATGACTCGCGCGCCTCAATTTCCGTCACCCCGTCCACTTCGAACAGCACGTTCGCCGGGCGGATGACCGCCACCCATGATTCCAGCGGGCCCTTGCCCTTGCCCATGCGCGTTTCCAGCGGTTTCTTCGTGAACGACTTTTGCGGAAAGATGCGAATCCACATTTTCCCGTGCCGCTTCATGTTGCGGGCAATCGCCACGCGCGCCGCCTCGATCTGCTTCGTGTCGAGCCAGCAACGCTCCAGCGACATCAATCCATACTCGCCAAATGCCACCGTGCTGCCGACATAAGCCAGTCCGGCACGGTTGCCGCGGTGCATCTTGCGGTACTTCACTCTTTCGGGCATCAACGGCATAACAAAAATCCTTTCAAAAAATCAGTTCGCCGCCGGTTCGGCCGGCGTGGTCATCGCGGGCGCAATCGGCACCGCCGGCGGTGGTGCGATTTTTTCCTTCGACGGCTTGTTTTCACCCTTGCAAATCCAGCACTTGACGCCGAGCTTCCCATAAAGGGTCGCCGCCTCGGCAAACCCGTAATCAATGTTCGCGCGCAACGTGTGCAGCGGCACGCGGCCCCAGTGATAGGTTTCCACGCGCGCCAGTTCCGCGCCGCCCAGGCGGCCCGCGCAACGAATCTTGATGCCTTCGGCGCCGAAATCCTTCGCCGTTTGCAGCGCTCTTTTCATCGCGCGCCGGAACGACACCCGGCGTTCGAGCTGCAACGCGATGTTTTCCGCAACCAACTGCGCCTCGATTTCCGGCGTCTTGACCTCGATGATATCCACGTAGACTTCCTTGCCGGTCATTTTGCTCATCTCCTCCTTGAGCTTGTCAATTTCCGCGCCTTTGCGGCCAATGACCACGCCCGGACGCGCGGTGAGAATGGTGATGCGGCAGCGGTTCGCGGCGCGCTCGATCAAAATCCGCGGCACGGCGGCCGCTTCCAGTTTCTTCTTCAGGAGCTTGCGGATTTCGCGGTCTTCACCCATCAGCTTGCCGAATTCCTTCTTCTCGGCATACCACTTGGAACGCCAGTCCTTGTTGACGCCTACACGCAGGCCGATTGGATTTGTTTTTTGTCCCATACTATTCGTCTGACAAGGTGATTTTGATGTGGCAGCGGCGTTTGAGAATCGGCCCGGCGGAACCGCGCGCCTTGGGCATGAACCGTTTGATGATCATCGCCGAGCCGGTCACGGCTTCCTTCACGCGCAACGATTCCGGCTTGAGGCTCTTGTTGTTTTCGGCGTTGGCGATGGCCGACCTGAGGGTCTTGGCCACGAACCGCGCCGACTTGCGCGGCACCACCGCGAGGATCGCCTGCGCCTGCAGCGCGGGCAAACCCTGAATCTGCCGCACCATCTCGCGCATCTTTTGCGGGGACATCGGCACGTTTTTGGCAATTGCGAAAACTTCCATACTATTTTGCCTCCGCCTTGGCCGTGTGCGCGCCGTGTTTCTTGAACGTGCGCGTCAGCGAAAACTCGCCGAGCCGGTGGCCGACCATGTTTTCCGTCACAAATACCGGGTTAAAAACCTTGCCGTTATGCACAGTGAACGTCAGCCCGACAAAATCCGGCGTGATCATCGAACGCCGCGACCATGTCTTGATCGGCGTCTTGGAGTTCGTGCTCTTCGCCTTCTGGATTTTGTCCAGCAGGTGAAAATCGATAAACGGACCTTTTTTAATCGAGCGCCCCATAAATTATTTGGTCTTCATCGGCAAACCATTGCGGCGAATAACGATGAACCGGTTTGAATGTTTGTATTTGGGCCGCGTCTTGCCGCCCTTGGCAATCTTGCCCCATGGCGACATCAATTGCTGCCAGCCGCCGCCGGACTTCGACTTGCCGGCGCCGCCGCCGTTCGGATGGTCAACCGGATTCCGCGCCACGCCGCGGCTGATGCCGCGAATGCCGCGATGCCGCGAACGGCCCGCCTTGCCGAGAATCACATTTTCGTGCTCCGTATTGCCGACCTGGCCGATGGTCGCGTAGCACTCCTCGTTGATCTTGCGAATTTCGCCCGAGGGCAGGCGCAACTGCGCGTAACCTTCGTCGCGCGACATCAATGTTGCCGCACCGCCCGCCGAACGCACCATCTGGCCGCCCCGGCCTGGCGTCAGTTCGATGTTATGAATGGCTATGCCAACGGGAATTGATTTGAGCGGAAGCGCGTTGCCAATTTCCGGCGGAGCCGTCGGACCGCTCGAAATGGTCAGCCCCACCTTGATGCCCACCGGCGCGATGATGTAACGCTTCTCGCCATCCTTGTATTCGAGCAGCGCCAGGCGCGCCGAACGCATCGGATCATATTCAATCGCCGTGACCTTGGCCTCCACGCCGTGCTTGTTGCGCTTGAAATCCACGAGGCGGATTTTCTGTTTGTGCCCGCCGCCGAGGCCGCGCGTGGTCACGCGACCGTAATGGTTGCGGCCACCGGTTTTTTTCCGGGTGATGACCAGCCGTTTTTCCGGCGTCGACTTCGTAATATCACTGAAGTCCGCGATCGTAATATATCGCGTGGACGGCGTTAGCGGTCTAAATGATTTAACTGGCATAAAAACAAAAATCCAAGTCAGCAACTCTTGGTAGCCGGCGAGCCATCATTCCCGTCCCCGGAGGGGAACAGTTATCGGTTCGCAAACATGCTGTCCGTTTAATCTTTGGGACGAAACGGAGTGGAGAAAATATCAAATGCGCGTCCCGATGCAAGCGGTTTTTTAAAAAAAATAGGATGGGTAAAACCGATGCAATAAGCGCGGGTTACGCGGGTTTACGTCAATTTTCCTTATGAGTGGGTGAACGTCCTTGCGAGCCGTGAAATTAATCGGGGCCGGAACCGCCCAATGGTTCCGCATCCGGGGTCGCCATTTGTTGCAATGCCTCGTCGTGTCCCAAGGCAAGCGCGGCGGCAATTTTCTTCGGCTCAATGGTGAAGGAACCCACCGGCAGTGGCTTGAGCGGCCGGAACACCTGGATCCGGACTCCCGTCGGCGGCTGTTTCATCAGGTCGAGGGCGGCGTTGTAATTCACATTTTGCCGCGCGGTCCAGACCCGGGCCACCATGGGCCATTCCGGGTAGGCCAGTTTTCCCATCCAGCGCGGTACCGGCGTGA
>Ga0187851_10000598_pt1 | contig 36560 bp, 29 predicted proteins | sample June2016WEW_6_10_FD_132997 | JGI IMG/M metagenome (GOLD analysis project Ga0187851, IMG submission 132997) | Peatland microbial communities from SPRUCE experiment site at the Marcell Experimental Forest, Minnesota, USA - June2016WEW_6_10 | ecosystem: Environmental > Terrestrial > Soil >...
CGAATATCGTATTTTCCCTCAAGGGTTGCCTCCTATCCTATCGTCAAACTGTGAGTTATGCGCAACGATAAAAATAGGTTTGCAACCCCCTTCTCTCAATTTTTTAACCGGACACTACTGGTTAAAACCATCAAAGTTGGGGCTCTTTCGGAAAAATACTCACAAAAACGTCGTTTTTTAAAGAAGGTTGTTGTTCGATTATGCTTCAGAATTGAGCCAAGGAAGTCAAGTATATAAGTCCCTTTTTTTAAGCCTCTTTGCCATTCATTGTATAATTGATTTGTCCAATTCCTATCATCTAAATCATGTCCTAAATACGAGATATTATCACGATCACCTGTAAATATTTCTTTGGCGCGTTGTTCTGGTAACGTAAGAATGAATTTAATAATAGTACCATGAAGCATTTCTCTCCACTCTGGAAACATGGGGCGCATTTTGTACCAATCTCTAAATGAATCGACAAAATATACAAGATCAAAGTCAATGGGCTTGCCCTTGCGGTCTCGAAGGTCATTTATTTGTTTCTTTTTACGATTCTTGCCTTTAACGCACTTATAAACAACAAATATTATTAAGGTTATTATAATCAGAGTACCCATAATTATCTCCAAATTCTTGTTTTTGAGAGGCGGAACAACCTCACATGCCATTAGTGTCGTCAACAACTAATTGATCAGTTCTCGTACCCATTCTAAGATTATCATATATTTTCTTACCTTTCGATTTTAAGTCTAAGGAAGGAAATTAGATCGTGCTAAGTTAGAAAGTTATCGGTATAATTCCCTTTTTTTGACGTAAACAGGAAAATCTATGGTGACGAAAAGCACAGCCAGCACGAGCAGCGATACTATTGTTGCGCAAAAATAGACGAAGAAATACTGACTGTGCGCTTCACGATACGAGGGGAAAAAATCAGAATCATCGGCGCGGGATACTGGCGCAAAGGAAGGAAGCTGTATTATGAAAACGAAGAAGAATAAAGCGGCGGCGACAATCGGTTTCACGGGCTACACCGACGCGCCCCCGGCAATCGGGAAAGAAATGGAAGGGATGAAGCGTGTTAAAGATTTCCTGCCGTCTCCTGCAAAACTCAAAACGAAGATCGTTACCGAACAAGAGCGGAAGCTTACCGCTGAATCGTGGCAGCGGTACCGAATCAAGGACCACGAACGTGGGCACCGGAAAGCCCTCTCGAAGGTCCTTAAAGAACCTACCCAGCGGCTTGATACGAGTATCCTTCTTCCGGCAAAAGTTTATAACTGGGTTAAAGGGAAACCGAATAAGGCCGCCTTTATCCGAGATACCTTGATTAAACAGTACAAGCAGACGGCCTGAAGAACGATAACGGGAAGTTCTGCACTGTTTTGAATCTGACGCTCTACGCAGCGCTAAGAAGAAGAAGGCCGGATAGGGTAGAGGGCGACCGGAAGGACCGGGCCGGAATCCAGGCTTTAAAGCGTCCGATTAGCGGGGAAGGAAGAAACAGAGCCGGAGATACCATTTTTTCTGGCTTTTTTTCTTGCGCTGTATTATTTTGTATAAAATCATTGCCTTTTCTGTCCTAAAATGGTACAATAATTGATAGTCTGAATCGTTATACCTGTGGAGCGTCCATTGGAGTCAGGTCCTTATAATAGTTATGAGGATTTTAAGGCGGCTTGTTTGCAGTCTCCAGAAAGAATAAATTTGCATAGGGATGTTTTGAGTGATGCTCAAAAATATTTCAAAATTAAGGATAAAAATGACCTTTTATCGCTTATCGGGAATGGTGAATTTGAACATATAAAATTTCAAAAACCTACAAAACATAAATATATTGAAAATGTATTTATAGATGCTTATTTATTCAAATTGGATAGAAAAATCGGATATTTAGCTTTTTTTGAGCACAACGGAGGGTGGCTTTTGAAATCGTTTCATCCGGGCAAAACTAAACCTGGCTATTTTGACCCGCCGGGAAAAATGCTTGAAGTATCAAAGGTAATTCAACTCCCAAAGGTCATTAAAACTGGAGGGCAAAATGAATAAAGAGGATGCAAAAATAGTCTGCAATATTTGCGGTTCTGATCAAGTTGATACTGTTAAAAACCCCGTATCTATCAGCATCCCTTTAGGGGAAGACGCTGTTTATGAGCAGGTCATTACTGTCTGCAAAACATGCGGCGAAGAAATTGATATTACGGATGAAGGGAACCGAAATAAGGCCATTTCAACTTCAGAAAAAAAAGCATTAGAGGCGATTATTCAGTTTATTGTTGACCAAGGATACTCTTTAGCAAACATTGAAAGAGCGCTTGATCTTCCTCAAAGAACTATTTCAAGGTGGAAGAGCGGTCAGGAACCGAGTTCGGCTGGACTGGCATTATTAAGATTTATTCGAGTCTTCCCGTGGCTCCTATCTGTTGCGGAAAAAAATTATGATATTTCGTTCTCACGGCAGATTCTTATGCATTCAGCTATCAGCGAGTTTGAAAATTATCGACAAGGAATATGCACAGCGGAAAATCCAAACAAAGCGCTTCGCTATATCTGGGGAACAAAGACCGATAAAGAAGAAAATGTTTTTATTATGGCCGGAGTTACTACGAATATTCAACCCATTGAAACATTTGGAACCTCAACCCCAGAGGAGGTGGAAGAATGCAACTACGCGACTTCATAGTTTGTGATGATATTAGGCGTGAAGCATCACAAAAAACTATTCTCGTTGGAGTATATGATGACGACACAATAATCATTACCCCAAATGTGAAAGGTCTACCCATTGCATTGCCGCTTCTTACTTTTTATGTTAGATTCCGCTTGTCCGAGAAAGATGAAGCTTTGCCATTGAATTTTGATTTCAGCATTAATTTTGATGCGCAGGGTAGTACACCACTAAGTCTTAAAGGCACATTCAGGAGAAACGAAACCCAAATTGCATCCTTAATTGTAAGAGTTCTCCCTTTAGTTATTCCCTATACTACCACGAAAATGGATTGCAAAATAACTTTTACCGCCACAGATGGAAATACTCAAAGTTTTGACCTTGAAAGCATAAAGATTAAGATAAATGAAGTAAAAGAAACTATTCCAAGTTGAAATAGAGAAAATAGTTTTTTGCTTTTGTCCTTCCTATAAATCAGAAATTTTGAATTAATAACCCGATTAAAACCCAGAAAATTCGAATATTTCATTGATTTTTATTTATTTTCTCTCTCTATGCCTCCTTCAATAATCTCCACCCTCGTTAAGCGGTTCGACCAGAACCGGGAGCCGGAATGCCGACTTTAAGGCGGTCCTTGGAGCGGGCAAAGATAGAACTGCTGCAAACTGCGGGGCATTATACCCACACAGATTAAACCAACAGGAACGCCGCCTTTTTTGAAAAAGGCGAATGGTGCGAGATACCAAAGTTTTTCCGATTATTTCCTGAGCAATTCTACGGTGCAGGAGGCGGCCGGTTTTGATACCCCAATTCCCTTCCCGTAGAGCGCAAGTATATAAGCCCCCGCTGGCAAGTTTTTGTTCATGGTTGCGGGAGAATTCAAATTCACGCGGTGACTACCGGCGCCCATTACCGCATCAAGGACCGTTCCAACCGACCTTCCCCGGCTATCAAAAAGTTTCAGCTTGATCGCTTCGCTTGTCGGAATCGAAAACTCTACCACGGACGAGTTGGTCAGCGCACGCAACGAGTAGGCTGCATGCCTAACAACGGCAGGGTTTCCCGTGCGAATAGCGCTCGTTGCCCCTTCGATAAAAACCAGTTCGATGCCGTTGCCGGTGCCTAAATTCCGTGAATATTTTCTGTCAACACTATCGTCCCAGTGTTCGCAGACGCCGAGGCTGGCCAACCGGGTAGTTGCGGTCGCATGGTTCGGATCGTAAAACGTACTGGAAGGGGGATCATTTGCCTTTGCCGCTTCAATCAAATAATCATCCGCTCCGGATATTTTCGGATACTGGTAGGCATCATTATAATCGAGTTGCATCAGATCGAAAAGAACGCTTTCAATCGCAACCGGGTCTTGCGAAGCAAATAAGCTCGAAGTCCAACCGCCATTAAACGGCGTTGTCGACCATCGGTGCGGCACCGTATCGTTGTTATGATTTCCCTCATACAGTCCATCGACGAGGTAGAGGAGTGTTTTCCCTCCCAACTGCGCATGCCCCATGAGATCAACTACGGCGCGATAGCTTCCCATGGCGGAATCCACATACGCCAGACTCTGATGCAGGCTGTAATATCCGCTATCGCTCGGCAGACGGATGAGCGACCCATAATTATTCTTTGCACAAGCGGTAATACCTGCGCCCATATGAGATTTTATAGTTGCAAGGTTGATAACGTAGGTTGCTTGCACATAGTGAAGAGGCACGTAATCCATGGTCACCCCCGTCGGTCTGCAACTCCAGTAAAACGGCGTGTCGGAAAAGGTGACCTTCGTGCGGCCGAATTTCCCCCCATAGTCGATATAGTGTACATTTGGGAATTCGGCATGACAGGAATCGAAGTATTCATTTGGATAATAGGCCGATGGATCTCCTACGGAGATATCGGACTGGTTGACTCCAACGACATTGACGAGCTCGCGCAACAGGGAACGGACAACCTGGGGAGATGTGTGCATGTAATCAAGATAATGCGTGAGAGAATAGGTCGAAGTATCAACAATACACCAGGCGGCATTATGGCTGCAATAGGTAAGATTTATCTTGATCGCAATTTTTTCTCCCGTTGCATACCCTTGGGAGCCATGACCATGCGTGCTGTTAAAGTAGCGGAACAGCGTGTCCCAGGCGGCAGTATCGTTCGTTTTTCCGCTCAACGCGCATAATGTCTGAGACATCATCTGGTCAACAACGGCCTGTTTAGTATGATTATTCAGCCACCAGTGGCCATCGCCCACGCCAGTCCAGTCCGATACACTCGAATCATGCACCCAGACAACCCGTCCGGGGTTCGCTCCTTTTGCCACACCGATCGGGGCATTAGGCGTTACTGCAGCATGTGCAGAGGAGTGGGGCATTGAAATCAATATCCCTCCCGTGATTCCGCCGGCTGCGATGGCAACTGCGGCCATAAAAAACCGCAATCGCCGGATATAGGCGCATGCCTTTTTTAAAAACAGATAGGACGTACCTATTCCCAAAAGCCATAAAACAAAGGTGGATGCTACGGGCGCCGCGACACGCATGCAAGGGTACGCGGCACGGCTTGGTTTTGGAATAACGCGTGCAAGGAACCAAATAAGCGATCCGATGCCGAGAATGGGGAACACCGCTTTCAGGGCGCACCGTTTTTTATGGATCATTGGGAGATCCTCCTTTTGCCAAATTTTTTTGTTTTTATCTTGCGTTCCTCCCCCTATTTAAACCACCTGAACAGAGTTGAGAAATTAACGATTGTTCATTAAACAAGAGGATTTTAAAGAAAAACTACTGCGGGTATCATGAGTCCATCCCGCCTCAAAGCCATCAAGTCTACCAAGTGCAATATATTTTCCAGAAACACTGCAAGCAAGCTAAATTTCAATGTCTTCGACGAAGAGAACTATTCGGCGAGGTTTATGGCGGGGTAATAATTTTTCGAAGATACGTTTAATACTGTTATATTTGTCCTTAGACAAGCTTTGAATGAACAGAGTAGTGAAAGCTTCTGCTATTTAAAGTAGGTGCTCGAAAAAGGGGAATCTGTAAGGGACTCTCCACCTTCATTTTCTATCGGTATAGCTTTTCCCGCTTGCGGAAAAACTTGACCAACGATTCGATATAGTCGGTGCCGGTTGAAACCGGGATCTCGTCAACGCCATTCGCCGTGAAGGCCTGCGAGGTCGCGGTGACGCGCTCGTCCATATTCTTCTTGTAAAGAGCGCGGAACTGGCGGGACGAGGAGTCCACGAGTCGCGTTTCGCCGGTTTCGGCGTCGGCGAGTTCGAGAAGCCCGATGTCGGGGAGTTCATGTTCGCGGGGGTCGCGCAACGAGATTGCGACGAGATCGTGGCGGCGGGCGGTAACGCGGAGCGGCTTGGCAAAAGACGGTGCAAAGAAGTCGGAAACCAGGAAGACTACGGCTTTGCGGCGTTGCACGCGATTCAGGTAGGAAAGCGCGCCGGCGACATCGGTGCCCCGCTTTGTCGGCTCGAAGTAAAGCATCTCGCGGATGACCCGCAACACATGGTTCCTGCCCTTCTGCGGGGGGATATACCGTTCGACTTCGGAGGTGAAAATGATGAGGCCGACGCGGTCGTTATTCTTGATCGCGGAGAAGGCAAGGAGGGCGCAGATTTCCGCCCCCATCTCTCCCTTGAATTTATTGACGCTTCCGAAACTGCCCGAGGCCGAAGCGTCGACCACGAGCATGACCGTCAGCTCCCGTTCTTCGACAAGCTTCTTGACATAGAGTCCGTTCATCCGCGCGGTGACGTTCCAATCGATGGAACGGATATCGTCGCCCTCGACATACGAGCGAACCTCGGAGAACTCCATGCCGCGCCCCTTGAAGACACTGTGGTATTCGCCGGACAGGATCGAATCCACGACACTCTTGGTCCGGATCTCGATACGGCGGACCTTCTGCAGCACTTCCCGGGGGATCATGAGTTCCTCGTCACTATGCGATTATTGGTTGATATTGGGTTTTTTCAAGGAGCGGTTATGGTACTTCGACCCGGTCGAAAATCTTTTGCACGATGTCCTCGGGCGTGATATTTTCGGCTTCCGCCTCGTAGGTAACGATGATACGATGGCGCAAGACGTCCATGCCGATGGATTTTACGTCCTCAGGAGTCACATAGCCCCGGCCGCGGATAAAGGCATGGGCGCGGGCGGCGCGAGTCAGGTTGAGCGTGGCGCGCGGGGAGGCTCCCCATGCGATCAGATCTTTGACATCGGTAAGTCCTACCGATGCCGGTTCCCGGCTTGCGAAAACGATATTGACTATGTAGTCCTCGACCTTCGGGTCCATGTAGATTTCGTTTACCACCGATCGCGCCGACAGGATCTTATCGACCGAAATGACACGCTGCACCGGCGGCACTTCCCCGCCGGCCATCCGCTCGAGAATCTGCTTTTCCTCTTCACGGGTGGGATAAACGACCTTCAACTTGAGCATGAATCGGTCCACCTGCGCCTCGGGCAGGGGATAGGTTCCCTCCTGCTCGATCGGGTTCTGCGTTGCCAGGACGAGGAAGGGCTCCTCGAGGGGATAGGTCGCATCGCCGATCGTTACCTGGCGCTCCTGCATCGCTTCAAGTAACGCGCTTTGCACCTTTGCCGGGGCGCGGTTGATTTCGTCGGCAAGAATGATATTGGAGAACAACGGCCCTTTCTTGGGAACGAAATCACCTGTTTTCTGGTTATAGACCAAGGTTCCGACAAGGTCCGCGGGCAGGAGATCAGGGGTAAACTGGAGCCGACGGAAACCGGTATCGATCGCTTTTGCCAGTGTCGCCACGGCAAGCGTTTTGGCAAGGCCCGGAACGCCCTCCAGCAGGATATGACCGCGGCACAGAAGTCCGATCAACAGGCGGTCGATCATCCGCGACTGCCCCACAATAACCTTGCCGACTTCACCCTTCAGAAGCGTTACAAAGCTGCTTTCTTCGCGTATACGATCGTTCAGCTTTGCGATATCAACACTCATAGTTTCCCTCCGCTTTTGATACCATGGAATCGTTTAGTAATTAGGATTACGCCCTTCACCGGAGCTTTAAAAATTGTATTTTTTCCACCCGTTGCTGCAACGGTCCAAAGTTATCTGTCCCGCATCGGGCATTCATTCGTGGAGAAAACACAATTCAACGCAGCCGCCTGAAATATTTTTAATACGTTGCGGAGACAAATTTATTACATGCAGGATTGAGGGGTGCGAGCCATTCTAAATACCCATGATAAAATTTCTTGAAATAATTCTTGTAATACTGATCCTTCGATCCGTGCTCTCCATGGCATTGCCGTTCCTGAGGCGAAAATCGAGGCCGATTCCAACGGCTTCGCAGAAGGATAGGGATCCCTTCAGAAAAAAAGCGGATATCATTGATGGGGAGTTTGAAGATTTGAAGTAGTTCCCGATATGGCATGCAGACTGCTTGATTAATGCAAATAATGATCACGCAGCGTTAAGTTCGATCCGTTTTTTGCCGGCGTTTTGAAGGCGGAACCTATCAATCCGTGGTAACCCGTATCCGAAAGGAAGTGGCCGCTTCGTGAAAATCCCTGCCGAGCCGCTTTTTTTTTCGCCAATTTACAAAGAGACGCTTTGGGGCGGAACGGCACTGGCCGAGCGTCTGGGACGCCCGCTATCGGCCGCGAAGCGGGTCGGCGAATCGTGGGAGATCAGCGGCTACGGACGCGACCAGTCAACGGTTACTGCCGGTCCCCTTGTTGGCAATTCTCTTTCGCGCCTTTCGGCCGAATCCCCCCTGGAACTTCTCGGCGATATCGCGGCATCGGGGACCTTCCCCCTGCTCTGTAAATTCATCGACGCTTCGCAGCGGCTCTCCGTACAGGTGCATCCTGACGACGCGCAAGCGCGCGCGAATGGATGGGGAGAATTCGGCAAAACCGAGTGCTGGTACATCGTTGCGGCAAAGGAGGGTGCGCGGTGTATCCTCGGATTCAACCGAAATCTGACCATTGAAGAGCTGCGGTCGGCCGTTGAAACCTCCACGCTTCCCGACTCGCTCTCCTCGGTCGCGATCAAACCCGGCGACGTGCTCTTCATCCCCGCCGGAACCGTACATGCCATCCTTGAGGGTTCCCTCATGTATGAGGTGCAGGAAACTTCCGATACCACCTTTCGCCTCTACGACTGGGCCCGGCTCGATACCGCCGGCAAGCCTCGTCCTCTCCATATCAACGAAGCGTGCACCGTTGTCGATCGCTCCACCTTCGATAATCGTCCTCTCCCGCCGATAACCCTGACTGAACATGGGGTTCGCCGAAGCATCCGGATCGCATGCAGGTATTTTGCCATTGAGCAATATTCGTTCATGCAGGATGCCGAAGCCGTCATGGCGGCAAAACGATCATTCAGGATTGTCACCGTTATAAGCGGCGCCGCCAGCCTTCTCTATCCAGGTGGGAAGGCCGAACTTTCCCAGGGCGTCACGGTACTTCTGCCGGCAATTATGCGAGAGGTGCGCGTTGTCGGATCTGCGGGCGCTGATATAATAGAAGTGTGGGCGCCGGATCTTTTGCAGGAAGTCGTACTCCCTCTCCGAACTCAGTGCGTTCCGGATGAATCGATTATGAGCCTGGGCGGGTTCGGTACGCGAAATGATCTTGCGCTCTATCTGAAAAAGCCTTCCTCCCGATTATAAGTATTTTCTCGTAATAAAGTTGACTTCACCATTTTCTTATATTAATTTCTTTTTGGGTAGTTTTGCGCATCATTCATAACACTCTTTTCATGCAGGGAGGATTCGTATGAAGATTGCCATGCGCATTTATGGGCTGGTGTGCGCGGTTGTCCTATTGGTCGGCTGCGGCAGCGACCATTCGATCACTGCTCTGGAAGCCCGGCTAAAGGTATTGGAAGCCAAAGGATTGCCCGATAGTATTTTATCGAGCGCGCGGTTCGATCTGGATAAGGTAAAAACCGGCAAAAAGCTGGGGTTGGTGAGCGAGGTCGATGCCAGTCTCGATTCGTTAAAGGTGCATGTCAAAGCTGCGGAAAAATGGAGCGACGGGGTCATGCAGGCAAATATGGCCCGGGCTGATTCTCTCTCCAAATTGCTTGCGACAGAGAAGGCCGGTCTTACCGGCTTCCAGCTCAAGGAAGCGGACAGCCTCTTTTCTCCCATCGATTCAAATTTCAAGAAAGGTTGGTACCTTCAGGCGCGGGGTGCTGCCGACCACCTCGATTCTTTGATGCCATCCCTCCTGAAGGATGAAGAGAACGCGAAACAGGTAAGCGGAAAAATTATTGGCACGTGGACCATGTTGAAACACCATCGAGAAGATGGTGCGAATGCGGTGGAAAAAACAAAGGTCTCCTTTTTAAAAGACGGTACCTTTGCCATGGATGAAGAAATGAAAGGCCAGACCAGCCCCCAGCTTAAAGAGGACTGGCAGTTTCTTACGCATGGGAACTATGGTCTTAAAGGGGACACTATCCTTCTTATGACAAAGACAGAAAAATGCCCGAGGCGGATTTACTGGAATCTGGATGATAACAACAAGTGGGTGAAGACTGATCAGAAACCTTACGACACGGTGATCACGGACGGCAGTAAGGACCGATCAATAGCGTTCAACTATCTCAAGGAGAATTACAAGAAATAGAGAGAGTTGTACGAATGTACGAAACTGTATTATTATGCAGCGTGTTAAGGGTTCAGTTATAACTTCCGATTTCTGTCCACTATAAAAAAAGGGGCGCCTTCAGGCGCCCTTTTTTTACTCTCGAACTACGCGCGGCTGAAAGCACGCCGCGTTTTGTTTATTCGACGGTAATTCTGCCGGCGTGCATGTAATGCTGCGCCAAAACCCGCACCTCGTAAGTTCCGGGAGCGACCGCGCTGCCATTGTCGTTTTTCCCGTCCCATGAAACTGAGGTCACGCCTTCATGCGCTTGCGCGAACATCTTCCTGACGCTCCTGCCGCTCATATCAAACATCCGGATCTCCATGGCGCCCGTTGTTGACTGGGGCAATTCAAACCTGGTCATGGCCGCGCCGCCGGCAAGACGGACCTCAAGCGTATGCGGCTGCCCGCCGGATGCCGCTCCGGGAAGTACGCCTGCGCCTTTGAAAACACTGGCGGGAGTGATGGGGACCCAATCGAGATCCGCATCATTACTCGTGTAACCGTAAAGGGTCATGAAATGAGAGACTTGACCTTCAGTAACCGTAGACACGCCAGCCGTATCCGTAACCGTTATATCCATGTTATTCGCCCAGCCCAGCTGTTTATACGCGATAAGATACTTGATTTGTAAGCACGTCAGTAAATCGACGGCGCCGGCAAAGGTGCCCATGACGAGTCGGTACAACGCGCCGTTCGGCTGACCGTCCGGATTGTTGTTATTATCCGACCAGAGCGAATCGACGATGCAGAGCTGCTGCCTCACCGGTGTGCCGCCGAGGATCGCATCGCTCATGCCGTAATATATGGCAACGTCGCCGGTACTGTAGCCGTTAAGGCCGTGATGGGGAGTAAAGGTCCCGAAATGGTTCTTGTGGGCAAGCGTGCATCCCCCCGTATTCCCATCCGCCTGAAGAGTGTGGCCCTTGTTCACCGAGATATTGATGAGGATATCGGTCGTCCCGTTGGCAAGGGTCGAGGGGCACGGCTGAGTGCCCAGATTGGGAGCCGTCACGTTGGTCGTTGGGAGGCCGGCGGATAAATTGCAGGGAAACACCGTGTAACCGTTGTACGTGCCACCCTTCGTATTGAAATAGTTTGAGTAGCCGGATCCGCTTATTTTTTGACAGGCGCCATCGTAAATGGTGATGTTCCCGGGCGTAACGCCGAGGGTTTTGAGAACGTTACAGATTTTCAAGATAACCGGCACGCGCGGCTCGTCCGTGGTATTGCAGGTATTGACCTTGATGGTCACTATAACATCAGCCCAGGTTTTGGAAGCGGGCTTTTGAAATATCGTACTCCAAGCTTCCGTCGCCGTTGTTTGCTGCGCCAGCCACATCGCCATATTGTCCATGTTCGTATCGATGGCGGTCTGATCGCAGGCATTGACTACGTCATCACAACTGTTATAATTGGGCGTCGCATTCGTGATCATATTCGTATCATACATGCAGACAACCCGCAGGTTGTCGATAGCCGGATTGATCTTCATGCTTGTGCCTGTCCATGCTCCGGTGGTGGCAGCCTGCGCCTTTGCCGGTTTGAGAAGCGACAACCCGGCTGTGAGGCCGGCCGTTCCAACGGCGGTTTTTTTGAGAAAATCACGCCGATTTAAACTCGATTTCTTTCCCATACTGTCTCTCCTTTGGTTAGCGATGCAACCAAACCCCCATTATATTGTTGAAATAGAAGCCTCTTTCGACCAAAACTTCCCCCCATCCAAGGTCTCTTCATTAAGAATTTTAGATCACTCCCCTTACTGAGTTATATCGTTCTTGAATAGAGTCAGAAATTGAGACGCCGATTGATACGCCACGGTCTGATTGGCAAATCCGAATAATTTCAGCCAGAAAGCAAAATGACCGATTTGCGCGTAGGCGACGCCTTGAGCGTAGCACCCAAAGGCAACGCTCTTCGGAAAGCCGGGCATGGAGTCGACGGGGAGAGTGGTCGTTTGTACATCACTGTAGGTGGCAGCGGCGTAAGCGGTGTCAGTGTATTGCATGACATAGTATACTATTTCCTCCCCGCCGATTTGTACCATGTCCTGGCACATCGCCTCGACGAAGCCGCCTGCGTCTGTCCATGTACCTGAGCCGCCATCTATAGATGCATTTGTTCCCTCTTGTAGTTGAGCGACGCCATTTATGATGACGAAGCTGTCCGGATTGGAGCTCTCGCTCCACCCCGAGATTGCACCGTTGGCTATTTTCAACTGCTGCGCATTGTTAATAGTGCCATTATTGTTTGAGGTACTCTTTAGATTGCATGAAAAGAAACAGACCCCTCCCATTGTGATGAAACCAATCAAACGGTACAAATTCATAACTTCTCCTTTAGCGGTAGCGTGGAATGGAAGAAACAATTATAAAAACAATGCGACGATAATATCGCCGGAATCCCCCTCATGATGACTATTTCTAATATAATCCTTGTGAGGTACTGGTACCATAAAATGTTGAACATTGTGATGGCGCCGACGCTTCCAGTACGGCCGAAGAAACGATCAGAAAATCAGCGCGGCGACAATATCGCCGCTGTATTTCTGGAATGCCCCTCCGCCAAAGGTAAATGAATTGGTGGCGGACAGCGAAATGTTCGGCAAAATGACCGCTTTAAGATACAGTTCATAAGAAATTGCCGGTCCCTGCTCCCAGGCGTTGTCGTTTTTTACCGCGTAAAAAGTCACGGTCTGGTCAACCAGAAGGCTCCTGAAACAGAGCGTCTTCTGCTTGGTAATATTCACCGAGATATCCGGACCGGTCTCCAGACTCGAGCCCGTATCGTGGGCCATATACATGGCGTCAATGCCGGTCATGGTCTGCAGCCAGGAGTTCCAGTTGTTGGTGTACTTGGTAAAACCGTGCTGGTAATCCAGGGTTTTTGATGACGAATCGCCACTGCCGTAACGGGGCAGAGTGTGCGTATATTCCCAATGCGTCTGCCAGAGTTGTTTCGAGGTGAACCACCACTTGAGGTCATTGAAGGAATAATAGGTGGTCGAGGAATCGGCGGTGGTGAACTGATTATCGTTGCGCCAGGTAATGTTGTTGGTGGGAAAAATGTTCGCGCCCGCATCCTTGGTGAGGGTATTCTGGACCACGTCACCGCCGTACAGAAAATCGCCCGCGCCGGGCATTGCCTCGTCAAAGTTGCAGTTGAGCGTCTGGCTGAGACCGACGATCGGCGATATCCAGCTCATCCATGAAACCCAGCTCCCCGGTTTGATGGTCATCGACGCACTCCGGACGATCAGACTGGTACTCGCGCTCGAATCCATGAAGCTTTGATAGTGGATATAATTGCTTGCCGAGATGTCGATTCCGGGGGGCGCATCAATGGTCTGCAAGGTCAGGGTCGGCGAATAATCCCTGCCGAATTGTGATCCGATGGGATTATTCAGGAAGGTGCCGTTGCCGCTTATGGATATCCGCTTGGTGGGGCAGATGGTCGCGGTCCCATAAAAAAATCCGCCGCGACCGGCGGTGTCGTGACTCTGTGAAGTGAACCCGGTCCATGACAGATTGTACGTCAGCCGATTGATATGAAGCAGGGATTCCACGAACGGCGAGGAAGTTTCATACAGATTGACCGTGACCTTGTCTTTGGTGCGTTGGAGCGATAAGGTATCGGCCGGGATCGTATCCAACTTATATTGCGTATCGATGACTCCGCTAATGGTGTCAATAGTGGTGTCAGTCTGGATCTGGGCGCCGGACTGCTGCGTCTTGGCGTTGACGACACTGCGCACAAGGGTGATATCGCAGAACGGGAGTCCCAGAAAATGCGCGCCCGCGGTAACCTCGTTGAGTTGTTCAAGACCGTTTATCGAGGCGATGTCCTGCCCAATGTAGCTGACCGGCAGCTCCTTGGTTATGTCGTAGGTGGCCGTCATGTTATAATTGTGCAGCAGGTCGCCGTAGCCGCGGCTCGTGTTGTTGGTCGTCGCAAACCCGCTGTCCTGTACCAGGGCATTCCCTAGCAGGCTCAGTTGCGGCCCGAACCGGCTCTGCAACGCCAACCCTTCCGCCTTCTTCATGCTTGCTTCATCGAGGCTCAATTCGGGATTCAGCTTGAAGAACATCGACTGCGACGCGGTCCTGAATTCGAGGGGCAACGCCGCGTTAATGAGCGTTGTGTGCGTGGTGTCGGTGTTGAGCGCGTAGACTCCCACCTGCGGAGAGATCCAGTCGGTCGGCGAAACGGTTACCGACGCGTAACCTACGTTTTGGACGAAGCTTTTAGGGACCCCCTGCACCTGCTGGTAGAGCTCCGGCGTGAGAACATGCGGAACCACTTGGAGCTGATAGGTCACCCGGATGACCGACGAAGGGTCGATCGGTACGCTTGGATTGAACACAAGGCTACCGGTCTGAGCCACCAGGGTGAAGTTTGAAGAATCCACTGCAACGCCATCGATGGTTATCTGCATCGAGCCGGGAACGATGATCGTCTTCGGCGTATCGCTGGGTAACGGTAACGGAATGGTGTACAGCCCGCCTTCGTTATAGGTAAGCACATTAGATACGGACCGGGTGGTCTGGCTGCCGATTCCGGCCTGCACTTTCACGATTTTCCGGTCACGGGTGGCGAGCGATGCCGGGCTCTGGAGAACGGCGCTCCCTCCCTCGAATTGCATCGTCGGAAGCGTTTGCGACAGAATGTTAGTATTGGCGTACGTATTGGTTCCCAGCCGCGCCTCTTCAACCACATCCGAATCGGCACCGCGATAGAACAGCCCCTTGCTCGGCAATTGACTGGTATTGGTATTATCGAAGAATGCGTCAAAGTAACGCCCCTTCCCGAAGGTATTGTGCAGGGTTAAACCGGCGACCGGAAACTTGTTGTCATAGTCAAGATACGTCGTATCGTTCCTCGAAACTATGGAGTCGATGTAGTACTCCTTCTGAATGCTGCCCTTCAATTGCGATGAGCAGCCCCCGCCATAATTTATCCGTGCCCCGTTGTCGTCCCAGGTGGCGACCTGCCGGTTGTTGCCTCCGGACCCAAGAAGCGTATTCTCCCAGGATTGCGTGGCCGTATTGTAAGACGAAATCGCCTTTGGGGTTACGAGGGTAAAGGTGCCGCCTATCATGATCGCTTTGCATGGATGGTAATCGGCGACTCCCTGCGGTGCAAGAACGTAATCCGTTGTTTTTGATGAGATGGCATACTTAAGGATATTATTATCGGTCGGACAGAACACCGTATCCGATGAAAAAGGGGCAAAACACCGCACGTCGCCCGGATGCGGTATTTCGAAGGGCAGCGTTACCGACGTGGCCGTCGAGTATTTGAAAACTCCGGCGGAGGTTTGATAGAAAAGAGCGGTATCCTGGGAAACCATATCGACCAACGGAGAGGAACAGTTCAGGATGTCCCAGGTTTCGGTAGCGGTCAGATACCGGTAGATATTCTGGCCGTCCACGAAGACCATCGTGGCCTTGTCAATCCAATACTGCGCCGCCGAGGAGATCACCATGCCTTTTTTATAGGGAAACCTGAGCCATTTTTCATCTTGCATGGAAAAGATCTTTACCGAGGTCGATTGCACGCAGAAGACGTTCGTCCCGCTGCTGTACATCCCGCGCAGGTCATTGCCGACGGCGCTGTTCATTTTGTAGGGCAACCACTCGCGGCCAAGCTTATCGAAGCGCCACAGGGTATCGTCGAAACCCACCCACAGGTAGTCGTCGTCCACCGTCAGCCGGCCTGCGCCGCGCGGAACTTTATTACCCGGCAGCCGTTCGACGGTCAACGTGGTCAGATCAATATCATAGACGCCCGACTGCGCCAGAACCCACAGCACCGAGCTGTTTTCCGCTATGTCGAGAATGCTGTCGCTCGCCGCGGTATCGGAGAGCCGAATGGGACTGACCGACCGCGTATCGCTGCGGAAGAGCTGTATTCCCGATGGGTCGACCAGCCAGAGTGCGGATCCATTGATGAAAGTATGATAGTCGAGCGGCGATGATGAAAGCGCTGCCGCCGCCTGAACGGTAACGAAGAGTGCCATGGTGACAAAAACCGCACGGCGGCGTCTCTGTAAGGTCATGTTCCGATGATCCGTCTCTCCCTGAAGGTTAGCGCTGTTTTATACGGTAATTTCGGTGATCATGCTCGATTCTACGTTACCGAATCCAAGTTTGGAAGCCTGCTCGAGGTGCCTGACATTTTTGCCTTCGCATTTTCTGCCGAACCACGACGCCAGCGAAACGCCATAACTGTCCACCGCGACGGGATCGATGCTTGCGGCAAAGGTATTGAGCTCTATCACCTTTCCCGGACCGGCGGGGCCGTTGTCGATCAGGGCGCGGCTGCCGTCGATGATGGTAATGACCGGTTTGAAATAGTAGAGCTGCTCGGCAATAGCGGTATGCAGGTCCATTTCCCGATGCATGATCCCGCGGTCGCGGATAAGGCCCATGAGGCCTTTGATGCCGAACGAAACTCCCCCGGCAGAGTGCGACTTCGCAATGGGCACGCAGATGAGGGCGTCGGTCCGCGCAAGCTCCTTGACTACATCGGTTCGGGCAAGGTACTTGGCTTTATCGCTTGTTTTCTCTTCAAAAAGGTTGGGCTGATCGGACCGGGGGGTAAAAATGACCACTCCCTTCAACCCTTTTACCGCATCGGCGATGCCGGTTTTCTGTTTGCAGAACTCCGGGTCATGCAGCGTATTGTCGCAAATGACCACGCGTTTCGCCCCGGCGTCGAGACAGAGCTTCGCGACCGTATAGACTGCCTCGGGCGAGGTTGTGGTCGCCCACTCAGGCGGATTGGCAAAGCCCATGTTGGGCTTTATCATCACGCGGGCGCCCGGCTTGATGATCGACGCCATGCCACCCATTTTGGCGAGAATTTTCGGAATAACATCCGCAGCCTTTCCCTTGCCGACAAAAACCTCACTCTTCGCAGTCGGTGTGTCCATGGCAAACACACCCACCGGCAGCGATAACGCCACGCCGCCAACCGCTGTCGTCTTTAGAAAATCTCGTCTCGATGTCATATGCACGCTCCTTTATAGTAAGATTACGGCTCAAAATGAAAATCCATTTGATGGAGAGGCGCTCTGCGCCGGATTGCCCTTGGCATCTCCTTTGTCGGTCGTCGCGGCTCCGCCCTCGGATTCGGCGCTATTACCTGCCGCGTTGTCCGCGCTCGATCGGTTCCGGCGTTTCACGATATCCTCTTTCTGCGCTTCGCTTGCGTAGAAGCCGGTTGCACGCCGATTTTCGCCAAATTTATAAACGACAATCGCCGCAGTATCGAATACCGGGCACTCATGCTCGCATTGGCCGCAACCCATGCAGAGGTCCTCCACCACGACCGGGACCATGAATTGACCCTTGGTCGTTGCAGCCGATGTCGGATCGATGGCATGATAGGGGCACACTTCGGAGCAGACGAGGCACTCCTTGTTCTGTTCCCAGGCAATGCAGCGATGACGATCCACGACCGCGGTGCCGATCTTGGCAAACTGTTTTTCCTCGTACGGAAGTTTACGAATGGCCTGGGTCGGGCACACATCGCCGCAGAGGTGGCACTTCTCCTCGCATGAGCCGATCCGGGGGACGATCTTCGGTGTTGACAATCGAGCAAAACCGTCGTCAAGACCGCATGGTTGAATGGAATTGGTCGGACAGGCCTTCATGCACAGACCGCATGCCAGGCATTTGGCGCTGAAGAGTGGATCCGGCACTGCGCCCGGCGGACGAATGAGCCGTCCGGTGTTGTCCCTCCGCGTGATGGCGCTGGCCTTGAGAAGCGGGAGCAGAAACACCCCGGCAGCCACTCCGGAAATTACCGTGCGACGACCGATATCCGGCTTGCGAATCGCGGAAGCGGGGGTTCCAGGAGTGCTGAAACCGAAGCTACCGCATCCTCGAACGGCGCCGCTGCACTCGCCGCAGAGAATGCACTCCGCGGTTACGGTCTTTTTGAAATCTTTTTCGCCGATTGCGCGCGTGGGACATCGCTTCGCACAGGCGGTGCACCCGGAACAGCGGGCGTCATGGATCCTCCGGCGAAAGGGGGCGAAAACGCTCAGGAGTCCGAAGAATGCCCCGCTGGGGCAGATATACTGGCACCAGAACCGCCGATCCAGCGCCCCTCCGGCAATTACCAGAAGGAAGAGCATGCCGATCCCGAGCGACCCATAGTAGAGCGGGACATGGCCGGTGTCGGAAAATCGCCCGGCGAGCGGAGGAATCTGTTTAAGCTGCTCGACCACGAGGGGCGGCAGGGGATGGACAAAGACGGTCAGGAAACGTGCAAAGAGGGAGATCGGATCAAAAAAGAGCGGGAAAATCACGCCGAACAGCGCCGCAAGAGTAATGGCGAAAAGAAGAAGATATTTTAATTTCTGGAGAAAGTACGGAGGGCGGGGCAGCTTCCCGCGGATGCGGGAGAAGAAAAAATGGTCCGCAAAATCGATGGTAGCCCCCAGAGGACAGCAGAAACCGCAGAAAAAACGTCCAAAGATGACCGTAAGTGTTGTAACAACGAGCGCCACTCCGGCAAACCCCCAGATAATTTTTCGTGAAGCAATGAATGTCAGCAACCCCACGAGCGGGTTACTTCTGAGAAGCCATCGACAGTCGATCGAATATGCCCGGGGAAATGCAACGCAGAAAAAAAACAGGGTGCAGAAAAGCGCGAAAAACAACGCCTGCCCATAGGGCCTTACCTTTTTGATATGCTCCTCCTCACATCAGCCGTTAAGTGATACGAAACCCGCCAGAAAATTATTGCACGATTATTGCACCATTAATTGTGCTATTAAATATAAGATATATGCGGAGGTGAGGCGCTACCAAAAAAGGTCTATTTTAACGATATTTTACGCAATGCAATCTGCGATCAAGAGCTTTCGATGATGTATTTTATGAAAGTACGAAAGTGGCGTGCGGTGATACAATCGCCTTCCTCTCTGTCCTCCAGAATCGTCTTATGCCCTTGCTGCCGAAAGAAGTTGAAACCCGTCTCAGGAATGCGACTCTCTTCCTGCTGGATCTGGACGGCACGATGTATCGCGGCGCGGCTCTGATACCCGGAGCCGCGACTTTCATCGAACGCCTGAGACAAAGGAGAGTCAGCTACGTTTTTCTGACCAACAACTCATCGCGTTCCGCCGAAGAGTATCGTTGCGCGCTTGAGAGCCGAGGGATACCGGCGACGCCGGAGATCGTTTTCACCTCGAGTCAGGCAACCGGACTTTACCTTTCGCGAAGAAAACCGCATGCCCGCGTTTTCGTGGCGGGAACCGGTGCGCTCTGCCGCGAGCTCGCCTCCTTCGGGCTCCAGATAATGAATGGACGTTTCGGCGCGGTTTCGGGCAGCGGTCCGGACAACGTTCCGGTCGATTTCGTGGTGGCGGGTTTCGATACCGAGCTCACCTATGAAAAAATCCTCATTGCGTGCTCTTGTGTCAACAACGGGGTGGAGTATGTCGCCACCAATCCCGATTACGTATGTCCGGTGGAAGACGGCAGGTCCATTCCCGATTGTGGTTCAATCTGTTTCATGATCGAACAGGCTACCGGAAAGAAACCCTATATTGTCGGGAAGCCGAACCCGGCCATGGTACTTGCCATGTGCGATCGCTTCAAGGCGCCGGTGCGTGAGACCGTCATGATCGGCGACCGGCTCTACACTGACATCGCCGCGGGCCGCGCTGCGGGCGCATTGACCATCTGCGTGCTTACCGGCGAATCCTCCCTGACCGATATCGAGCGATCGCCCCACAAACCCGATGCGGTCATCGAATCCATCGATTCAATAAATTATGTTTTCAGCGATACCCTTTCCCTATGAGTACTCTCCAGAAGAAACCTGCCGGAAAATCCCCGAAAAAGAAAAAACGATCCTTACTTGCCACGGCCGGAAGATTTTTCCTGTGGAGTATCATCCTCCTGGCGATCATCGGGACGGGCGGCTATTTCCTTGCCGACTATGCCGTGAACCGGTACTTCGATTCGTGGGGTAATCGCCTTGCCGATCTGGAACGGCGCGGGCTGCTCTCCAAGGAGGTTGGCGCCGGGTGGGAGGACGTGCTGACCGGCCAGACCATGGATATGACCGCCCGCAGGATTATCGAGCATCAGACCGCTGATTCGACGAAAGGCGCCCCCACGCTGAACGGGATCGTGATCAGCGATTACCCTTCGCTTTCGATCATCGATAGGCTCCGGGAGATCCGACACTACTCCAACTCGATCGAGATAACGGATCGCAACGACCGGCGACTTGCAATAATAAAGACCGATCACAGCCGCGCACGGACCAGCGAATTCCCTCCCGTTCTTATCTCCTCGCTTATCGCCGCCGAAGATAAGACATTCATGACGAACGACCATGGATTCGAGTTCGGAAGCTTTGTGCGGGCCGCGGCGCGGAGCGCCTATCAATCGATTTTCATGGGCTACCACTCGCCTTTGCGCGGGACCTCGACCATCACCCAGCAGGTGGCGAAGCTCTTCATCTCCCGGCTCGACGCGGGCGGCAGGCGTCATGTCAACCGCTCCTTCGACCGTAAACTGCGGGAGCTCAAACTGGCGGCCGCGCTGCGAAAATTGTACAGCCCCGACGACATTCTCGAGGTGTACCTTAACCACTGCGTTACCAGCGACTACGGTTTGGTGGGGTTCAAGGATATCGCGGAGGGGCTCTTCGCAAAGGACCTTTCGCAGCTTTCGGACGCCCAGTGCGTCTATCTTTCGCGTATGGTCAAGTGGGGCAGAAACGTCCACCCGAAGATCGCGGCGCAATGCCGCCTGGACATGCCCCGCATTGGAAGCGCGCTCGGCTGGAGTGCGGCTAAACAGAAGGCGGTGCTTGCCGAGATCGATACGCTCAGTTTTTCGCAGCCGAAACGGATCGAAGCCGCCTACGGGTCGCTCGTGGATTGCGCAAACGAATTCTGGCTCATGGCCTTGCGGCACAACGGGTTGTCCTCTGAGGAGGCCGGTCATATGGATTTCATCGACCCATCCTCGCTGATCCGGAAAAAAGGCAACCTGAAAATCTCCCTCTCGATCGACGCACCGCTGCAGAAGGAAATAGAAGCGCTTGTCAATGATCGGGGGTACGGACCGGACAGGATGCTTGCCACGCAGGTGCGCGTCGCCTCGACCGACACGGTAATCCAATCCGGCGAACCGCCCGTCGATACCATCGGGCAGCGGCGCATTCTACGCGAACCGATTGACTTCAAAGAGCAGGAAGGGGCGGTCATGACGACCCTGAATCCCGGCGACACGGTCTTCGATTCCATCGTGTATAAGCGGCTTCATCACCGCCGCTATCGCCGGATCGTCACCACCTGGTATCGGAAACTGGTGGAAGTGAGCGGACAGTACTTCGCTTATGCGGTCATGGATTCAAAAACCGGCAGACTGCTGGCTTACTATTCAAAAGATAAACTGGGGTCGCGACTCGCCGGACTCCTGCGCAACCGGATTCCGAACGGCTCGTCCACCGCCAAGCCGGTGTTCAACGCGCTCAACTTCGATGTCGGGAATTTCATGCCTTACAACAAGTGGAGCGATTCGGTCGACGTGACAGACAACGTTCCCTGGCAGCACGTCCTCGAACGTAAAAATGGCAAGCTTATCGGCGTCGTCTTCCGTCACAGCGCCGTACCGGGACGCGGTTACCCGGTGCATAACCATAACAACATTTTCGAAGGGTGCCAGTACATCTTTGACCAGCTTGCCGCCTCGAACAATATTTTCGGCGTGGAATCGGAGTACCGGCTCAACCGCCGCCTGTTCGACGACAACGGCGATGTGTCCTCCGGGGCGTTTCCTCTCGTCCAGTTCTGCTACCGTATCGGCGATTTCGCCCGCATCAAGGACACCTTAAGACTGAAAACCATGACTGGCGTGCGCGCCTACAAGGAGCTGGCGCGACTGGCCGGGGTCGATGAGGATTCCCTTGCCGGAGCCTCAGGGAACCTCGCCATGGCTTCGGACAGCATGTACTCTGCCGCGCTCGGCACGCTGGAACTCTCGCTCTACGAGCAGATGCACCTTTTCAATATGCTTTACAATAACGAACTCATCATACGGCCTGCCGACCACCCGTCGCTCGTTCTCGCCTCGGTGGTACTCGACGGCGATACCGTGGCGCTTAACGATACCGTTCCCCGTGTGCATCCTTTCGGCGATATCAACAACCTGCGGCCGACCTGGCTCGGCCTGCATAAACGCCTGATTTCCAACCCCGGCGACGGGCTTGCGCCCTACGATATTCCCTCGCCGGACATGGACAGCGGCATTTCTCCGTCCATGCTTACCGATGGGAGATTCCATCCAGAGGTGCTGGTGTTGCGGGACCCTCCTTCCAACCTGGCGAAAAGCGGGACCTCCGACGATATCATCAGGCCGTTCGACGCCCCGCCGACCACCGCGCGCCGCACTAACTACGGCCTCTGGAACGCGGTGATCAGGATCGACCTCAACGCACTGTCCGGAGAAGGTCCTCCGGATATTCACGACGTGACGGTTGCCTGCGTCGGGGAGTGTAACTACAAATTGACCGGTCCCCGGGACGGCAAGACGCTGCACCGGTTTCTCACTGCCGCCTTGCTGAAAAAAGCCGGCATCCCCTGTCAGAACGGCTTCTTCTCCCAATACGAATCGTATATCCGGCATGTGACCCCATCGGTCGAAGATTGCGGATTGAAAAAGGAGACGGCTCCGTCATCGCCGCCCTCGCTTGATAATAAAGGAGATTGACAAAGCGTATATGCGGCAAGAAACGTAAATACGTGAGAAGCCCTCCTCTCGCTCTTCTCTGTATGAAGAGAGAACGCAAACGAAGGGATGGTTTTTACGGTAAATAAGGAAGAAATTGCCGCGATAGCAATTAAAGCATGCAAAGCTTTATGAAAACCCATCTCGACCAGTTCGTCGCCGCCTGCATCGGCCGGCGGATCGAAAGCATCCGCCTGATACGGGAGATCGGCCGGGGCGCGCGGAGTATCATATTCGCCGGGTTTCAGGAGAGCCTGACCAGAAAGGTCGCCGTGAAAATCTTCCCGGATGTGATCAATCCCGACAAAGCGACGGACAATCCCGCACAGCGAGAGGCCGCCATGCTCTCCACGTTTGACCACCCGAACATCATTCGCCTTTTCGGATACGGCGAACGCGATGACTGTCGCTACCTTGTCCTGCCGCTTTTCGAAAGCGGCAGCCTGCGGACCCTCATCCGGCGATACAACGACAATTTTGACGGATCGAATAAGAAAATGCCCTTTTCCGAATGTCTCGATCTCATATTCCCGATCCTTGACGCGCTTTCCTGTGTCCACGATCACGGCCTGGTTCACGGGGATCTGAAACCGTCGAACATTCTGATCGACCTCCGAGGGGTTCCCTGTCTTGCCGATTTGGGGAACGCAGGAACGGCGGGAAGCGTTGGCAGTGCCGGTTCTGCGCTCTATATGTCGCCGGAGCAGGCCGCCGGATTGCCTCTCGGTTCGGGATCCGACATTTATTCCATTGGCGTCGTTCTCTTCGAAATGGCAGCTGGCAGACTTCCCGTACGGGAGGGATCGCGCGAAGAAATTATTCAATGCAAACGAACCGCTCCGAAGACATTTTTTACGGAAACGCCGCGAAGAGCCTCTTCGCTCATCAGCGAACCGCTCGAATATATCATACGCAGGGCAACTGCGGCGCAATCGGGCGACCGATACGCCGATTGCCGCGAGCTCGCACGCGATCTCGCCGGTCTTTGCCTGAGTGGAGAGTCATGAACCCGAAGTCACCCGCCGACCTTGACCTGTCCCGCCTTGCCGAAAATCGCCCTGCCGCCATTTTCATACTCATGCTTCTGGGGGCGCTGTTTTTCATTCCCGGTATTGGCAGCGTCCACCTTTTCGACTGGGACGAGGCGAATTTCGCCGAGGCGTCGCGGGAGATGTTATCGTCGGGTAATTACAGCCAGGTGACGATAAATTACCAGCCCTTCTACGAGAAACCGCCGCTTTACTTCTGGTTACAGACGCTTTCCATGCGCATTTTCGGCATAAACGAGTTCAGCGCGCGGTTCGTGAATGCCCTCACCGGGATTGCGACACTGGTCGTGGTTTTTCTTTTCGGCAGCCGTGTCCGCTCTCCACTCTTCGGGTTTCTCTGGGCGCTTGCCTTCTTCGGTTCGTTCATGCCCCATCTCTTTTTCAAGTCAGGCGTCATCGACCCGCTCTTCAATCTTTTGATAGTTGCAGGCCTGTGGCTCGTCATCAAGGCTCTCTTAACCGATGCCCGCCGCCGAAGGTTAGGCCTCTTCGCCCTTTCCGGACTTTGCGTCGGGCTCGCGACTCTTGCCAAGGGACCTGTTGCGGCTCTCATCATCTGCCTGACCATGCTGGTCTACTGGACGATTGTGCGGTTCAGGCCAATAATCAGGCCCGTCGAGATCGCTGTTTTTCTCTTTACGGTGACGGCCGTCGGCTCCATTTTTTTCGGCCTCGAAACGCTTTTACACGGCACGATCTTCATCCGCAGCTTCATCGCCTATCAGGTCAGGCTCTTTTCAACCGGCGATGCGGGACAGGGACGTCCCTTTTACTTTCATGTTTTCGTCATTTTGTTCGGCTGCTTTCCCGCATCGTTTTTCGCGATCATCTCGTTTTTCAAGCGGCCCGAGCCAGGGTGCTTGCAAAACAAGAAGTTTCGCCTCGTAAACCAGCTCATGGTCATCCTGTTCTGGGTCGTGCTCATTCTCTTTTCCATCGTAAAAACCAAAACCGTGCTCTACTCGTCGCTCACCTGGTTCCCGGTGACCTACCTCGCCGCGCTGAGCCTGCATAGTATTATTACTGAAAGGCGCGGTCTCGGCCGCGTCCTTTCCCGGAGTCTCGCCTTGTTTACATTGCTCATCAGCCTGGCCATTACCGCTCTTCCGATACTCATCATGCACCGCCAATGGATCGCCCCCTTCATCCCGGACCAATTCGCCGTCGCCTGCCTCGAAAATCCGGTACACTGGTCGGGCTTCGAATTCCTGCTCGGCATCGGCTATGGCGCCGCGGTTGCCGTGTCGCTTTATTTATTTGCAAAGGACCGCCCCGCCGCCGGCGCCGTAGGGGTTTTCGGTTCGAGCGCGCTCTGCCTCCTTCTCTTCTCCGCGATCTACACCGGCAGAATCGAGCAGTACTGCCAGGGCGGGCCGGTCGCCTTCTATAAGGCGCATGCAAACGAGGACGTCTACGTCCGGTCGCTCTTCAAGAGCTACACCGACCTTTTTTACGGCCGCGTGAAGCGCGAGGCGAATCCGCGTTCGCGCGACCGGCAATGGCTTCTGCACGGGTCGATCGACAAGCCGGTCTATTTCGTCTGCCGGGTGACCGAGGCGCCGGGCTATGACCGCGATACGACATTACACCTTGCCAAGATTAAAGAAGAGTATGGGTTTACCTACTACCGGCGGGATGCGCCGCGGGAAAAGATTCAAGAACCATAGCAGCGAATCAGGAAAAATTTGAAGGACGAATTTTATCCTCCCTTTGAACGGCGGTATTTTTCGATACAATGGGCCTCGTGTCACGGTGGATTCAATGCTGGCTATCCATAATAGGTCACGAACCGCCATATGCTGAACCAGGACGTACGGCAGCCACTCAAAGCACGTTTCGCCCGATCCCACATTATATTTTACAGCCAACCGACCTTACCGCAGTGGTGATCTTTTGGCTGCGCCGCTGCCGATGCCCATATTTTATCAACGAGGAGGAGACCGGTATGAGACTTTTACGCATTCTGAGTGTAACCATTCTGCTCTCTTTAATCTTCATTTCTATGTGCCTGGGCATGTCCATGATATCAAAATCGATGTTTTATTTGAACGGCGCAACCAATAAAACCGGCGAAGCGTCGTACTGGTCGATTTATCTCGGCCAGCCGAAATGTTCGCTCGATCGGAAATATCCCGGAGAGCCCATGCAGAAAATTACTGTCGGCATCAATCTCAACTTTTTGTCAAACGGCTATATCAGCTGCGGCGGTTTTTCCGACAAAGGAAAGATCGACTGCTCGCCGGTCATGAAGATCAAAGTCGATACCACGCTGCGTGAACTCTCCATCGACAGCATCGATTGCATTTACGACTTCGGGCGGAAAGTCCGGACGACGGCGGGGGTGCTCGGTGATTTTGTCATTGATATCGAAGGAAATCGGATAACCGCCGACCAGTTCATGCTGACGGAATATAAAATGCCAAGTGACACCACCGATAAGGAACTCAGTCGGAACGGCGACGATATTCCCCTCTCCGCAATTGCTTTTACCAAAGGGGGGATTGCCTGGGCGATTAAAACCATGGCCGAGGAGGCGAAAACGGATTCCCTTAAGGGCGTTGCGCATTGATCCGGGGCAGGGTATAAAGGATCGATCGTCATGTTCCTTCAATTCTGCGGCGCCGCGCAAACCGTTACGGGATCGCAATATCTCCTTGGCGTGAATGGCAAAAAAATCCTCCTTGAATGCGGGTTGTTTCAGGGACGCCGCAGCGAATCCTACGAGCGAAACCAGAACTTCATGTTCGATCCCGCCACGCTCGATGCAGTCATCCTGTCGCACGCCCATATCGATCACAGCGGCAACATTCCCAATCTCGTCAAGCATGGGTACCGGGGATCGATTTTCTGCACTCCGGCTACCGTCGACCTGTGCGCAATCATGCTGCGGGATACGGCATTTCTGCAGGTCAAAGACGTTGAGTGGGTCAATAAACGGAACATGGACCGGCATCGCCTCCTCGCGAAGCCGCTCTATACCCCCGAGGATGTCGAAGCGTCGCTCGATGCCTTTGTCGGGATCGATTATAACCAATCGTTTACTATTGCTCCCGGTGTGGAGGCCATGTTCCGGGAAGCCGGCCATATTCTGGGCTCGGCAGGCGTGACGCTCGATATCCGCGAAAACGGCAATTTCCGGCGGCTCGGTTTTTCCGGCGATATCGGACGACCCGGCATGCCTATCACGCGCGATCCCGACATTCTGCGGGATCTGGATATTCTTATCATGGAGAGCACCTACGGCAATCGCCTCCATGGCGACTACGCTGAGGTCGAAGAGGAACTCGCCGGCATTGTTCGCGATACCGCAGCCATGGGCGGCAAGGTTATCATTCCCTCCTTCGCCGTCGGCAGGACGCAACATATCGTCTATGTACTCCATAAACTTTTCGATGAAAACCGGATTCCCGACATGCCGATTTTCGTCGACAGTCCCATGGCCCGCGACGTCACCGCGGTTTTCAAGAAATTTCCGCAGTATTTTGACCGGGAGGCGCGTCGCGTTTTTCTTGACAACAAGGAAACACCGTTCGACTTCCCGCGTCTCACGTACATCCAATCGGTCGAGGAGTCGAAGAAACTCAATGATCTCAAATACCCCCACGTCATCATTGCGGGATCGGGAATGTGCGAAGGCGGCCGGATTCTTCACCATCTGCGCAACAACGTGGGCGACCATCGCACGCTGGTTCTCTTTATCGGTTTTGCCGCCAAGGAGACGCTGGCGCGAAAAATGCTCGATGGCTGGAAGACCGTGAAAATTTTCGGCGAGGAGCATGAAGTAAAATGCCGGATCAGGCTGATTGACGCCTTCAGCGCTCATGCCGACCGCCGCGATCTTCTCGATTATGCGGAATTCAACCCCCCGAAACGCCTCAATCACCTGTTTCTTGTGCACGGCGAGGCCGAACAGGCGCTGCCGCTGCGCGATGCGCTTCGAAGCAGGGGACACGTGAACGTGCATTTCCCCGCCTTCGGCCAGGTAGTAACGCTCGATAAAGATGAACAGCGAACGTCGTCGGCAGAAACCAATCCGTGAACCATCCTGTCGCTTGCGGTAAACCGGTCGTTGTCGTTTGCGCCATCATCGAGCGGGGCGATACGTTTCTTGCCGCCCTGCGCGGACGAGGGCGGTCGAACGCGGGACTCTGGGAGTTCCCCGGCGGCAAAGTTCAGGCGGAAGAAACGCCCCCGATGGCTCTTCTACGAGAGCTGCGGGAGGAGCTTGGCATGGAGGCGGCGGTCGTTCGTGCATTGCCGGAAGTGCGTCACGCCTACCCCTGGATGGTCATCGAGCTGGTTCCGTTTATTTGCACAATCCGTAAAGGCGAACCCCAGCCGCATGAACATGCGACGGTACGGTGGGTCTCCATGTCCGAGGCTCGCACGCTCCACTGGTCCCCGGCGGATATCCCCGTGTTGAAAAGTTATTGTGCATTAGTGCAATAAAAGGGATTTGTTAATGTGCCGATTTAGATTATTAATAGCGTTGAATTCCGATCTCTGTATTTTCTTATTAGCTTAACCGAATATCCTGCCGGGTAGGGACGCATCTTCCCGCGCCTCTATGGGGAGAATCATTCTGCGAACGGAATATCATCATCGAACTGAGGAGCCGCCTCTATGCAAACCGGATGCCGCCTAAGTAACTCATTTCCCGTTTTCTCTGTTTTCTTCATGTTCCTTTGCGCCCATGTCGCATTCCCGATCACACACGAGTTCATTACCATTGACGAAGGGCTCGAGAACCTTTTATACGTGAACCAGAACGATTCAACCAGGAACTGGAAAATTTCCATCAGCAATGTCTATCCCTCCCGTGATATGCAGCTGGTCGGCAATAACCGCATCCTGATCGGCGATTATAGGGGGTATACGGAGTACAACATCACCACCGGCGCTATCATGCGACAGGATAGCAGTTTCGACACCGGTGTCTGTTCGGTGAGGCGTCTTCCAAACGGCCATACCATCCTCTTCGGCGCCAATCTGGCCGGATCCACGGGAATCGTCATGATCAAACTCGATTCCAATAACAACCAGATCAAGAAAGTTGTCTATCCGACGGGAAGCTATGTACGGATCGCGCGGCAGACCGCTGTCGGCACCTTCATGTTAGCGTGCGACGACTCTCTCCGGGAGGCCGATACCAACGGCCACTATATCTGGCAAAAGTATATAGCCTGGGCCGCCGATCCCACCGGCAAGCACATGTGGAAGGCGGTACGCCTTGATAACGGCCATATCTTTCTTTCGGGAGGATACGGCGCGTTCTTGGCCGAGATCGACACTGCCGGCAATTTCATCCGCACGATCGGCGCGGCGCCGCAGCCAGACGGCGTGGGACCTTTTTTCTATGCGATGTGGCAGCGACTTTCAAACGGCGATGTCGTGGTGGCAAACTGGCAGGGTCACGGCGTCAATCATGACACCGCGGGGAAGGTGCATGAACTCATCGAATTCGATACAACGGGGCGCGTTGTCTGGACATGGGATAACCCCGCGATTGTCTCCTCGCTGCAAGGGGTGCTCATCCTCGACAGCCTCAATACAAATCTCATGTACGACGATCGTGACGGTTTCATGCAGCCGCTCACCTCCCAAACCTCGATTATCCCGCCGTCTTACCGGGCGCCGAACTCCCCATCGTCGTCGGGAGATGCTTCGCCTCTCTCGCCTGAAGGCCGACTGCAATTATTCGATCTTCTCGGAAGATCCGTCTCGCCGGGACAATGGACAGGCGGAAAAATGGAGGATGTCGGTTCAGGCATCTATATCCTGAAAAGCAGCGCCGGATCGTGGAAATACCCGCAGCTGCACAATTAGAAGATCACCGGCTTGATGATCCGTTCGCTTTCAAAAGCGCGTCGAGCAAGCCAGGCGAACAGGATGCCGACGAAGCTCATGACGAAGGCGACAAGGAACAGGGAGAGGGGCCGCGAGAGGGAGAGCGCGACATAGCCCGCCATGATGCACCCCACGAGCGCAATGTTGACAAAATGAAGGAGCCGGGGGTTCGGCAGCCATACCGAAAAACAGGCGCAGCTCGTCGTGTTCAAAAACGTCGCGCCCGCATAGAGCGCCACATAGGTCCATTGGAAATAGAACACGCTGGCGATCTCCGGCGGTGCCATGAAACGCTGCAGAACCGATGCGGCGAGGATGCAGGCCACCCCGACCGCGAGGGTCATGATGATCACGAACATCATTTTGCCCCACAGAATAGCCCCTCGCGACAAACCGGAAGTTAAAAGTATCTCGAGCGACCCGCTCATGCGTTCGGAGACAAAAACGGTGCCGGAGAAATTGGCGGCAATGATCACCGAAAAAAAGACAAGCCAAAGCGGTGATCCGAGGGATCCGCCTCGGTTCATGGTAGCGAGCAGCATGCCCCATCCTATAATGAGAAACAGGTAGATAAAAAATACGCTTTTATCGCTGCGCACGAAGTTCAACCACTCCTTTCGCAGCACGAGCAGGCACTGGCTCATGTAACCCCCCGGTGCAGTTCTTCGGCTGCGTTGCGGCGATATTCGTTCCTGATGGTAACGCTGAAATCCCGAACGATTGGCGCCACCTTGCGTATTGCGCATCCCGCCCCGGCCAGCCGCTTGATGAGAACGGGAATGTCGGTATCGGCGTGAGTCGATTCGAATTGCCACTCGCCCTCCACAAAGGCGGGAGCGCCGCCGCATTGTTCCCGGATGATGGTCGCCCAGCGCGGATTATCATCCGTTTCAAGCGACCACAAGCGGTTTCCCTGTTCCGCCTTGCGCGCGAGTTCGATCAGCCGCTTTTCACGCAGCATACCGACCCGGTCGGCAAAATCGTCGATCGTATCGAGCTGGTGGGAACTTATTAGAAAGCTCGCGCCCCTCTTTCGCGCGGCCATGACAAGGCTTTTAAAGTGCTCATAGGCATCCACATCGAGCGCAACGGCGGGCTCATCGAAAAAATAAAGATCAGGCCACCCCAGAAATGCCCGGCAGAGTGCACACTGCATCCGCTGCCCGCGTGAAAAAAACTTTACCGCTTTCCGGTTGTTATAGATATTCGTGCGGCTCCAGTACTCCTCCATGTAGGAAAGAGATGCGCTCCAGGAAACGCCTTTGGCGGCTGCAAAAATCTTCATGTTCTGTTCGAAGGTCAGATTGCCCCACAGCCCGTCATGATCGAGTACCACCCCCATCCTCCTGTGCAATAAAGCGTCGTGTCGCCAGGGATTCTCTCCAAGGACGGCGATTTCGCCTTTGTCGGCGCGGAGAACGCCGAGAAGCAGCCGGATGAGGGTGGTTTTTCCGGCGCCGTTAAGGCCGACCAGTCCATACGCCTCCCCCTCTTCAACGACAAGGGCGCACTCTTCCAGGATAGTGTGCCTTCCAAAGGCTTTCGTGAGGTTTTTAACCGAAACAACGGGAGACATGGTACTTAAAAATCAGTTCTGGCCGCACTATACAGCAGTTTTTTTACAAGGAGGGTAGGCGCAGCGATCCGGAATCCGGCGGCTTCACCCTTAGCCTATCTACGGTCCATAGATAACGCACGGAGAATCGTTCTTCAATTCTCAGGTATCGTATATTTTCAAAAATGAAACGGGCAGTTGCATACGTATGAAAATCATTGTTGCAAAAACCGCCGGCTTCTGCATGGGCGTAAAGCGCGCCGTGGATATCGCCCTCGAAAATGCAGGCAGATTGCCGGGAGGGATACGTACGATCGGGCCGCTCATCCATAACCGCCAGACGCTCGATATGCTCAATGAGCGCGGGGTGTCGGAGTTCGGCGAGGACAATGCGGGGAATGAGGGAGGAACGCTTCTCATTCGGGCTCATGGAATTCCGCCCGACATGCAGGAACGGTATGCCGATAGCGGGCATCCGATCATCGACGGCGCGTGCCCCAAAGTCAAAACCGTCCACCGGGTAATCGAGCGATACCGGGAACAGGGATTTCAGATCGTCATTGCCGGGGACGAAGGACATGCCGAGGTCATCGGCCTTCTCGGCTATGCCGGAACCGCGGGCCATCTGATCCATTCGACCGGCGACATCGACGCACTGCCGGATTTTGAAAAAATCTGTCTCGTTTCACAGACCACCTTCGACCGTGCGCTTTTCGACCGCATTGCCGCACGTATACGGGCCCGTTACGCGGGCAGCGATGTCGTGGTAAAAAAAACCATTTGCGCGGCAACCGATCAGCGCCAGGCCGAAACTGAAACGCTTGCCCGGCAGGTAGATGCCATGATCGTGGTGGGCGGCAGGAACAGCGCGAATACCAAACGCCTTGCCGCAATCGCCTCTCAGGCGGGCGCTTTTACCCAGCTCATTGAAACCGAGAGCGAAATCGACTGGAACGCTATTGCCTCGTGCAAATCTGTCGGAGTGACGGCAGGCGCCTCGACGCCCAACTGGATGATCAAACGCGTCACGGATTACCTGCAATTTCTCGATCGCTCCCGCCGCCGCTCCCTGCCGAACTTTTTCCGGCAACTGTTCGATAGCGCCGCCAACCTGAATGTCTTTCTCGCGCTCGGGGCCGTGGCGGCGTATCTCGTTTCATGCAGGACGCAGGGAGCTTCCTTCTCCGCGGGCGGAGCGATTCTTTCATTCTTCTACTTTCTCGCCATGTATCTCTGGAACAGCCTGACGAGCCTGGAAACAACGCAGCACCTCGGCATATCGCGCTACCGGTTTTACCATCGGTATAAACAGCTTCTTCTCTTTCTGGCGGGCGCGATTCTCATCCTTCTTCTCGGCGTGAGCTTTATTTCCGGCAAACTTGTGTTCCTTCTCATGCTGTTTGCGACCGTTATCGGCTCGGTCTACCATGTTACCATCGTGCCCGCGCCGCTGCGAAGGTTCTTCAAATACAAAAATTTCAAGGACATCCCCTCCTCCCGGGATCTCTTCGTCGCGCTTGCCTGGAGCACGGTGCTGACGTTTATTCCTCAAGCGATGCGCTCCGCCTTTACCATAAACGCACTGACCATTGTCTGTTTCGCCTGGATTTTCATACTCGCTTACTTGCGGTCGCTCATTTTCGACCTGCGGGACATCGAGGGCGACCGGATCATGGGCCGCGAGACGCTCATCACCATCGTCGGCGAAAAACGCGCGCGTGCAGCCATTCGCCTGATAATCGGCGCCTGTATCGCCCTGCTTATCGCGCTCCCCTGGATTCTTGACGGAGGAACCAACCGGCGCCGCATCGTTCTTCTGTTTACCTCCCAGATCGGCGCGCTCCTGTATGCGGGATTCTTTGTCGGATGGAATCCCCGGCTTAAATCCACGATGCCGGCAGTTTTCAATGTCATGGCCGACGGGCTGTTCTACCTTGCGGGCCTGGGCGCCCTTCTGGCATCCCCGGCGGTCGGGGGCTGACATCGATCGGGCGCGGGTAAGGCGGAACCGTTTCGTGGCGGCATCGCGCCATGGCGCGTTTCTCGTTATCGCATGCTGCCTTTTATCCACTGCCGGCGGGGTAAGTCCTGATAGTTCGACCCTCAGGGCGCGTCTATGCACGGATTTCGGCGCATCGATATATGACGCCGGCGCCCTGGCGAGCAGTCCGTTGCAATGGACGGACCAATCGCTCCTTGTCGGGACGCTTGCCGCGGGAGCCGTGGGCGGTGCTTTTGCCATGGACAATAGCGTGCGGCATTTCGTACTGGAGCACACCTCCGCGGAGGCGAACCGCTTAATTCTTCCCTGGCAGGATTACGGGAACGGGCTGGTCGCGGGCGGCGGGGCGGGTGTTTTGTACTGCTCGGGCCTCGTGTTTTCGAACGATTGGCTCACCGAGACCGGCCGATGCGCGCTCACCGCGCTCGCCCTCACCGGAATCGCAACCGAGGTGTTGAAGGTCGTTGCGGGCCGGGCGCGACCATATATGAACGAAGGACCGCATCATTTCTCACCTTTTCAATGGAGTGATGATTCATGGTCCTTCCCATCAAGCCATGCGGCGACGGCATTCGCGCTCTCGTCGGCGCTGGCAGCGCGCATCGACAACGGGTACGCGGCGATCCCCCTCTACGGCGTCGCGGCGATGACTGCCGTGGCGCGGGTTTACGGCGATCAGCACTGGACCTCGGACGTCGTTACCGGCGCCCTGATCGGCGTCGCTATCGGCCATTTTGTCGGCAGCAGTCATCGCGGGACACGACATCGGGATACATCTCGAATAGATATCAAGCCGATTACCGCAGGAACGGAAGCGGTCGGTGTGGCGGCAAGCGTGTCGTATTAAGGCTCCTGAAGATTGGAAGATGCTGGAGAAATTGTGTGCTCGGCCTTTAGCGCGACGGGCGTAAGATGCTCTTTTGACAATAATGCGCGGGAGTAATCAAATTACCTATCAGTTCGTAGATGCCTGATTCATTTTAATCATTTGCACAATTGAAGGATTTGAAAATGCAAAAAATAATAGATTTTTTCTGCCAAACTCTTCAAGAACGGGATAACTTACAGAGTAACCAAGTTATACTTCAGCAAAAAGACGCAAAAAATATTTTTCAAGAAAAATTACCCATTGCTTTATTAGGCATTCAGTTCAATATGGTTTTCAAAAATGTTGAGGTAGATTATTTGGGCTCCGAAGGATGCGTTGATGCAATATTTTACTTTAAAGATGAAAATAAAAAATATAATGTCGAAGTAACTTCCTGCAAAGGTAAGGAAGACCATCTTCGTGCCGAAAAACTTGTAACTAATGGCTACGTCCCTGCAACTGGACCTATTTTCCGTAATAAGAAAAGTAAAGAAATTATTACAAAGCTAACGGCTACAAGTAATGAAGAACAAATTAAAAATTTGTCAGAGGTGATAAATCAAAGAATAATCGATAAAATCAGCAAGAATTACCCAGAAAATACAATATTATTGGTTTCATTTAATTCTGTAAACATCATTTCTATTAAATGCTGGGAATCATTAACCTCAAAGATTTCGATTGATAAAACAACTTTTTATTCAATATATTTGTGTAATTTACATAATGCTCAAATTTTCCAGCTTTAAAATGAAATAAATATGACCAAAACTTATTTGTTTTGAATTGGGAAAATCTTTAACCCATCGACTCTTTATAGTATCCCATCTTATACTTCGCCAGCACCCATAACACGCGAAAACCATAGCGTATCGGATTCAGGTAGGACACCTCATCGGCATACCGGGTCGGGATCGGCAGCTCGCCGATCGGAAGCCCGAGGGAGCGGGCCGAGGCGATCGCTTCGAGATCGAAGTCGAAGCTGCGGCTCATCCGGTGCAAGGGCAGCGCCTGCAGGCAGGCCCGGTCGTACACCAGGAATCCGCTATGGTAATCGGTCATGCGCAGGCCGAAGCAGAGATTTTCAAGGGCGGTCATGAGACGGCCGGCGATATACTTGTAACAGGGCATGCCGCCCGACAGGGCGGTCCCGGAGGCAATGCGGGAACCTTGCATGAGACTGATCCTTTGCGAAGCCATGGCCTTCACGAACCCGGGGATCGCTTCCGGCGGATACTGACCGTCGGCGTGGAGGCAGGCGGCAAAATCACATCCGTCATCCCTGCAGAGCCGGAGCCCGGTCCCTACCGTCGCGCCATACCCGCGATTCCCGGAAAAATACAGCGGGTGGATGCTTTTGTGCCGTTTCGCAAGCGATTCGATCACGGCGGCGGTTTTGTCGGAAGAACCGTCATTGATGATCCATAGCGTGCGGAGACGCCGCCACACCGGGTTCGGAATCCGGTCGATCACCGAAGCGATATGCGCCTCCGCGTTGTAAGCCGGGATGACAAGCGATATCGAGGCGGCCATGCTCAGCCTTTCGCCGGGTTGGCGCGGAATCCATAACGGTCGATAGCGGCCGCCATCGTTAATTCGAGCGCGTTATCGAGACCCACCACCGGTTGCCACCCAAGAAGGCGCTGCGCTTTTCCGATATCCGGCACCCGCCGGTCCGAATCCTCGTAGCCCTGGCCGTAAAATTCGGCGGCCGTGACCTCCTTCACCGAAACCGGACGGTCGTCAAGGGGCGCCAGGCGATGCCAGATGCGGATCATGGTCTCCGCAAGGTCGGCAATCGTTGTTTCGTTCGCCGGGTTGCCTATGTTGAAAATCTGATTGCGACACTCATCGGGCCGTTCGAGGATCCTCATGCATGCGTCAATTGCATCGTCGATGGCGGTGAAGCAACGGCGATTGCGCCCGCCGTCCACCAGTTTGAGCGGCGTGCCGGACATGAGCGCGCTTAAAAAACACGCAAGCACCCGGGGAAGGCCTTCGCCATTCACGCCGGGCAGAAAATCCATTGCCGGACCGATGAAATTGAATGGTCGCACGATCGTGTAATTGAGATGGCGTTCCCGGCCGAACGCATCGATCACCCGCTCGATGAGCTGCTTTGCGCATGCGTAACTCCAGCGGAGGGCCGAAACTGCACCGAGAATGAACGGACTTTCATCTTCAC
>Ga0187851_10000599_pt1 | contig 36490 bp, 32 predicted proteins | sample June2016WEW_6_10_FD_132997 | JGI IMG/M metagenome (GOLD analysis project Ga0187851, IMG submission 132997) | Peatland microbial communities from SPRUCE experiment site at the Marcell Experimental Forest, Minnesota, USA - June2016WEW_6_10 | ecosystem: Environmental > Terrestrial > Soil >...
CGGCGTCGTGCTGGAGCAGAACCAGAGCGCGCTGCTGACCGGCCCTGCGCCCAAGCTCATCCTCACCGGCCTGACCCGCAGCCTGGCCGCTGGGACGTACGTCAAGGTGTTCCTTACCTTCCAGAACGCGGGCACGGTGGGCCTGGACGTCCCGGTGCTCGCCCGGGCGAACTCATACGCCACGTTCTCACCCGCCCCGACGGCGTCGCCGACGCTCAGGGCGACAGCGAGGCACAGGCGCCGGGGCACGGGCAGCGCCACGGCGACGCCTTCGCCCGGCGCGACCGCCACTGCCACCGCGACGGCTACGGCCACCCCGTAAGAGCCGTTGCGGGGCGCGGGTGCGGAACTTAGCTGCCCGGCTCGAACTTGTAGCCCAGCCCCCGGACCGTGATGATGTGCCGCGGGTTACCCGGGTCGACCTCTACCTTGGCCCGCAGCCGCTTGATGTGCACGTCGAGGGTCTTGGTGTCGCCGACGTAGTCGGCACCCCAGACCCGGTCGATCAGCTGCATCCGGGTGAGCACCCGCCCGGTGTTCCGCAGCAGGACCTCGAGCAGCTCGAACTCCTTGAGCGGGAGCTGGACCTGCTCGCCGCGCACGGTCACCACGTGCCGTTCCACGTCCATCCGGACGGGGCCGGACTCCAGCGTCGAGATCGCGGCGTCATCGGGCTCACCGCGCCTCCGGAGCACGGCCCGCATCCGGGCCACCAGCTCGCGGGAAGAGAACGGCTTGGTGACGTAGTCATCGGCGCCCAGCTCGAGGCCGACGACCTTGTCGATCTCGCTGTCCTTCGCGGTCAGCATGATCACCGGCACGCTCGACCGCTCGCGGAGCGTGCGGCACACCTCGCTGCCGGGCAGCCCGGGCAGCATGAGGTCGAGCAGCACCAGGTCCGCGCCGTCCCGGTCGAAGGTCTCCAGCGCGTCCGGGCCGGTCGGGCAGACCGCTACCTCGAAGCCCTCCTTGCGGAGCATGTAGGACAAGGCATCACTGAACGACTCTTCGTCTTCCACCACGAGCACCCGCGTCACTTCACAGCCTCCCTGGCAGATGATGCTGCTGGTGGCAGGGGACTCCCGGCCGCAGCGCGTGGGCGATTCGCAATCGGCACCCGAAGGGTGAACGTCGACCCCTCGCCTACCTTGCTCCCGACCGTGACATTGCCGCCGTGCGCGGCGGTCACGTGCTTGACGATGGCCAGGCCGAGCCCGGTCCCGCCGGTCGCGCGGGAGCGGGCGGGGTCGACCCGGTAGAAGCGTTCGAAGATCCGCTCCAGGTCCCGCTGCGGGATGCCGATCCCCTGGTCTGTGACGCTGATCTCGGCCACGTCGTCGGCGGCGCGGTGGGTGGCCACCACCACCCGGGTCTTCTCCGGGCTGTAGGCGACCGCGTTCTCCAGCAGGTTGCGCAGCGCGTTGACGAGCAGGTCCTCGTCTCCCAGCACGACCAGGCCGGGATCGCCGTCCGCGGCGAGCTCGATGCCGTGGGCACTGGCCTTCATCCGGCACCGGTCCAGGGCCTCAGCCACCACGAGGGACACATCCACCGGGATGGGGTCGGGGATAGGCTCGGCCGCCTGGATCCGGGACAAGGTGATGAGGTCCTGGGCCAGCTTGGTGAGCCGGGACGCTTCCTGCCGCATGCGCCCGGCGAACCGGCGGACCGCCTCGGGATCGTCGGCGGCATCCTCGACCGTCTCGGCCAGCAGGGCCAGCGCTCCCACCGGGGTTTTGAGCTCGTGGCTCACATTGGCCACGAAATCCCGGCGGACTTCTTCCACCCGGCGGCTCTCGGTCTGGTCCTCGGCCAGCAGCAGCACCAGGCCGCCGCCGCCCACCCCGGACCCCAGTGGTGCCACCCGGACCGCGAAGCTCGTGGTCCGGCCGCCGAACCTGGTGCCGGAGACCTCGATCTCGCCTTCCCTGATCTCACCGTCCCGGCGTACCTGGCGGGCCAGGGCCAGCAGCTCGCCGACCATCAGGCGGTCGCCCTTGACCAGGCCGAACGACCGGGCCGCGGCGCTCGCCCGGAGCACCCGGTCATCGCTGTCGATGACCACCGCCGACGAGGAGAGCACGGAGAGGACCGCCGCGATACCGGCCGGGAGCCGGGGGGGCTGACGCCGCTGCGCGGACAAGTCCGCGACCGCGTGCGCCTTGGCCGCCTTCCGGATCTTCACGATGGGGAGGCTCCTGTCCCGGGATCGTCCAGTTCAGTGACCCATCCAGCCATGATCACCGTCACCTGCGCGCGCACGCTTCGATGGTATGCGGGAGCAGCGCAGATCGCCTCAGGCCGGTACCACCCAGCCGCCCTGTTCCCCATCTATTCACACGGCAGCCGGCCCGGCGTCATGCCCGATTTGTCCAGAAGCAAGCCGCGAAGCCGACAGGCAGCGCGGGGTATCCCGGAGCGGTCAGCGTCCCTGGTTCGCTACCGCCTCGGCCGCCGCCGCGGCGGCCTGCGGATCGAGGTACCGGCCGCCCCGCTCTTTCGGCCGGAAGTCGGCGCCGATCTCGTAGACGAGCGGGATGCCGGTGGGGATGTTAAGCCCGGCGATCTGCTCGTCGGAGATGCCGTCCAGGTGCTTCACCAAGGCGCGCAGCGAGTTCCCGTGCGCGACCACCAGCACCGTCGCGTCCGCCGCGAGGTCCGGGACGATGGCGTCATGCCAGTACGGCATCAGCCGGGTCAGCACGTCCTTGAGGCACTCGGTGCGCGGCATGAGCTCCGGCGGCAGCAGCGCATACCGCGGATCTCCCACCGGGGAATACGGGTCGTCGTCGGGCAGCGGCGGCGGGGGCACGTCGTAGGACCGGCGCCAGAGCATGAACTGCTCATCGCCGAACTCCTGCCGCGTCTGCGCCTTGCTCTTGCCCTGAAGCGCCCCGTAGTGCCGCTCGTTCAGCCGCCAGGACCTGCGTACCGGCAGCCACAGCCAGCCCGCCGTCTCAAGCGCCAGGTTGGCGGTCTGGATGGCCCGGGTCAGCACCGACGTGTGTACGAGGTCGGGGAGCAGGCCTGCCTCACGCAGCAGTGCCCCGCCGCTTGAGGCTTCGGCCGCACCTCGCTCGGACAGGCCCACGTCCACCCATCCGGTGAACAAGCCTTCCGCGTTCCATTCGCTTTCCCCATGCCGCAGCAGCACCAGCGTCGCCATACTTCTGAGCTTAACGGGCCGGGCCGGGTGGCGCGCTGGAGCCGAGGGACCCCTGAGCGCCGGCTTTCGGCCCTAGCGCTCCGCGCCCAGCCAGGCCGGCGCCCCGGGCCCAGCAGGCTGGCGCCCCGCTTCCCGGAAGCCTGGCGCTCCCCGCCCAGCCGGCCTGGCGCTCCGCTTCCAGCCCGGGCGCACTCACCCGACCAGGCAGGACGGCGCGCCGGGCCGGGAACACCCCGCGCTATCGAGTGGTTGAGCAGTCCGGAGGTGCATGCCCGTGCCGCGACGCTTCCCCCGGCGGATCGCGACCATCAGTGTCCATACCTCGCCGCTCGAACAGCCAGGCACCGGTGACGCCGGGGGCCTCAACGTCTACGTGGTGGAGGTCGCGAAACGCCTGGCCGGCCGCGGGGTGGAGGTCGAGATCTTCACCCGGGCCGTCTCGCCAGACACGCCACCTGTCGCTGAACTCGTTCCCGGCGTGCTGGTCCGGCACGTGCCGGCCGGCCCTTTCGAGGAGCTGGACAAGGCCGACCTGCCCGCCCAGCTCTGCCAGTTCACGTTCGAGGTGCTGCGCGCCGAGGCCGCGCACGACCCCGGCCGGTACGACCTGGTGCACGCGCATTACTGGCTCTCCGGCCAGGTCGGGCTGGTGGCCCGGCAGCGCTGGGGGGTTCCCCTGGTGCAGTCCATGCACACGCTGGGCCTGGTCAAGAACGCGGCCCTGGCCCGGGGTGACGCGGCTGAGCCGGAGATGCGGCTGCGGGGTGAGACGGAAGTCGTGTCTACCGCGGACCGCCTGGTCGCCAACACCGAGGAGGAAGCGCTCCAGCTGGTGGGGCTGTACGGGGCGGACCCGGCCAAGGTCTGGACGGTGAACCCGGGAGTGGATCTCGCGGTGTTCCGGCCCGGCCCGGCAGGTGAGGCCCGGCGCAGGCTCGGCCTGCCCGCGGACGGGACCGTGGTGATGTTCGCGGGCCGGGTGCAGCCGCTCAAGGCGCCCGATCTGGTGCTGCGGGCCGCCGCGCAGCTGGTCCGGGACGACCCGGCGCTGGCCCGGACGCTGACCCTCGCCTTCGTTGGCGGCCCGAGCGGGACGGGGCGGGCTGACCCGGACGGCCTGATCGAGCTGGCTCATGACCTTGGCATCGCCGGCCTGGTCCGGCTGGAGCCGCCATGCCCCCAGCGTGAGCTGGCCGACTGGTACCGGGCCGCGACCGTGGTCATGGTGCCGTCGTACTCGGAGTCGTTCGGGCTGGTGGCTGTGGAGGCCCAGGCGTGCGGCACGCCGGTGATCGCGGCCGCGGTGGGAGGCCTGCGGACCGCGGTCCGGCACGGCGAGTCCGGCCTCCTGGTGAACGATCACGATCCGGCCAGCTACGCGCGGGCGCTCCGTGAGCTCATCGGCTCGCCCGCGCGACTCGAGCAGCTGTCCCGTGGTGGGGTGGCGCACGCGTCCCGGTTCGGCTGGTCCCGCACGGTTGACCGGCTGATGAGCGTCTACGCGGGCGCGATGAGCAGCGCCCCTGACTATGAGGGCAGGGCGCCGGCCACCTTCATCCGTGCTTTGCCTTCATGAGCACAGCCTTCACGAACACGGCCTTCACGAACACGGCCTTCACGAACATGGCCCTCAAAGGCAGAGCCTTCGCGAGCGCAGCTTCCACGAAAAGATCGTTGGTGAGCATGAGACAGGCGCCGGGGAGGAGCCGTCCGGCGGCCCGGGTGGCGCCGGCTGGCAGAATGAGCAGACATGACCGAGCCCGCCCCTAGCAGCCGGCCCTCGGCCCAGGAAGACGCCGCGGCGGCCATCGAGATCGCCCTGCGGGACCTGGGACTGGGCCGGGAGAGCCCGCAGCCCGGCAGTTACCTGGTCAAGCTGGAAGGCCAGCACAAGCTGGCCACCATGACGTGGCTGATCGCGGGGCGGCACAGCCTGCACGTGGAGGCCTTCTTCTGCCGCCAGCCGGACGAGGATCACGCCCGCTTCTACCGCTTCCTGCTGGAGCGCAACGGCCGGATGTACGGGGTGCATTTCGCCCTCGACCCGGCCGGGGACGTATACCTGGTGGGCCGGCTGCCGCTCCGCTCGCTGAGCACCGCGGAGGTGGACCGGATCCTGGGCTGCGTGCTGACCTACTCAGACGAGAACTTCGACCCGGCCCTGGCCATCGGCTTCGCCTCCTCGATCCGCAAGGAGTGGGCGTGGCGGGTCAAGCGGGGGGAGAGCCTGGCCAACCTGCGGGCCTTCGCCCGGCTGGCCGACCCCGAGCACGAGTGGGCCGGGGACTAGGACTTGACCAGGCGGGAGATGGCTTCGGCCGCCTCGCGGACCGATTCACGCCCCTCGTCCCCGCCCGCGCGGACCGCTTCGGTCACGCAGTGGCTCAGGTGCTCCTCCAGCAGCCCCAGCGCCACCGCCTGCAGGGCCCGGGTTACCGCCGAGACCTGGGTGAGCACATCGATGCAGTAGACGTCTTCTTCCACCATGCGCTGCAGGCCGCGCACTTGGCCCTCGATGCGGCGCAACCGTTTGAGGTAGGCGTCCTTGTCCTGCGTATAACCGCGCATGCAGCGAGAATACGCTGCCGGGCGGGGATCCCCCAGGACCCGTTACCGCGGCCGGGCATAGTGATCTTCAGCGACCCTGCCTATGGCGTTCAGCGGACGTTCAGGTGGACAGAGTGCACTGGGGCTGGCCACGTAAACTGCCTCGAAGGACCAGAGGAGTGCCATGCGGCGGGATGAGGTGCGCTTCGCGGTCGCCGCCCGTGATGATGGTCTGCGCCGGGTGCGCCGCCTGACCTTCCGGATCGGCGCGGCGGGGATCGCTTGCTCTGCCGTGATCGCGGTCGCGTTCAGCCACCTGTCTGGTTCCGCCGCGGCCAGCAGCCCGGCGCGCGGCGCTAACCCGGCCGGGAGCGGCACGCAGCAGGGCAGCACCCAGCCCGGAGGGACCCAGCAGGGGGGCACCCAGCCGGGGGGTGGCTCGCTGCAGGCCCCGGCTCAGAATGTGGCCCCGGCCCAGGGCCCGGTCCAGGGAGTGTCAGGAGGCTCTTGACATCCTCCTCCCACCCGAAGGAGGTGGACTGCTGTACGCCAGCATGACGCACCACGCCACCGGGCACCTCGCGATCATCGTGACCTCGTCCACACCGCTCTGGTACATCACCCGGGCCACCGGCGTGGTGGCGCTCGTGCTGCTGACCACCGGGATGGGGCTCGGCCTGCTCATCGCCACCCGGTTCGAGGACCGGCACTGGCCCCGGTTCATCACGATCGGCCTGCACCGGAACATGTCCTTGCTGGCCCTGGCGTTCACCGCGGCGCACGTGCTGACCACGATCACCGACAGCTTCGTCCCGATCGACCTGCAGGATGCCTTCATCCCGTTCATCTCCCCCTACCGGCCCTTCTGGCTCGGGCTCGGCGCGATCGCGTTCGATCTGCTGATCGCGCTGACCGTGACCAGCCTGCTGCGGGCCCGGCTCGGTCACCGGTCCTGGCGCCTGGTGCACTGGACCGCCTACCTGTGCTGGCCGGTGGCGGTGCTGCACGGCCTCGGCACCGGCACCGATACCCGCACCCGGTGGGTGCTGGTGGTCACCCTCCTGTGCGTCGCGGCGATCGTGTGCCTGACCGGCTGGCGGCTGGCCGCCGGCTGGCCCGCGCATCCGCGGGTCCGCCTGGCTGGGGTGATCGCGCTGGTGGCCGTGCTGGTCGCGGGCGGCGCCTGGCTGGTGACGGGCCCGCTGCGGCCGGGCTGGTCGCAGCACTCCGGGCTGCCTGCCCTCACCCACGTCACCCGGGCCGCGCCGTGACCGCGGTCCGCAGCACCGGGGCGGCCGGCCACCCGCTGCCCCCGGGCCAGCTGCCCCGGCTGGTCGCGCCGGGGGCGCCGCTCGGGCTGCAGGCCCACGTCGGCCGGTACGGGCCGCTGCCAGCCTGGCCCGGCGGGCCGGGCGGCCCGGCGCAACTGATCGCCAGCGTGGAACGGGCCGGGCTGACCGGGCGCGGCGGCGCGGCTTTCCCGGCAGCCCGGAAGATGCGGGCGGTCGCCGGGGCGGTCACCCGGACCGGCCGCGGGCGGCGGCACGGCGGCGCGGTCCTGATCGCCAACGGGGCCGAGTCGGAGCCCGCGAGCGGGAAGGACGCAGTCCTGCTCCGCCAGTCCCCGCACCTGGTGCTGGACGGGATCACGCTGGCGGCCGGCGCGGTCGGCGCGCGCGGCGCCTACCTGTGCATCGACGGCGCCGATCCCGGGCTGGCCGGCCGCCTGCTGGTGGCGGTCGCGGAACGCCAGCAGGCCGGCCTGGCCGGGGCGGCAGTCCGCGTCGCGGAGGTCCGCGGCGGCTACGTGGCCAGCGAGGAATCCGCCCTGGTGAATTTCCTCAACGGGGGCCCGGCGGTGCCGCTGTATGTGCCGCCGCGGCCATTCGAGCGCGGTGTCGGCGGCCAGCCGACCCTGGTCAGCAACGTCGAGACGCTGGCGCACATCGCGCTGATCGCCCGGTACGGCCCGGACTGGTTCGGCGCCGCCGGCACGCCAGCGGCTCCCGGGTCCGCCCTGGTCACCGTGGGCGGGGCGGTGAGGCGCCCCGGCGTGTACGAGATCGGCCTGGGGCTGCCAGCCAGCGAGCTGCTCGAGCTGGCCGGCGGCCCGGCGGAACCACTGCAGGCCATCCTGGCGGGTGGTTACTTCGGCGGCTGGCTGCCGCTCCCCGCCGGCGGGGAGGCCGCGGTCAGCCCGCCGGGACTGCGCTCGGCCGGCGCCTCGTTCGGCGCGGGCGTCCTGCTCGGGCTGCCCGCGGCCTGCTGCGGGCTGGCCGAGACCGCCCGGGTACTGCGCTACCTGGCCGGGCAGAGCGCCGGGCAGTGCGGACCGTGCACCTTCGGGCTGCCGGCCATCGCCGACGCCCTGGCCCACCTCGCCTGGCGGGGCCGGGACGAGCGCGCCGCGGAATGGCTGCGCTCCCTGCTGCCGCTGGTGGACAAACGGGGAGCCTGCCACTTCCCGGACGGCGCGGTCGCCCTGGTCGCCAGCGCGCTGCGGGTGTTCGCCGACGACCTGCAGCGCCACCTCAGCCAGGGGCCGTGCCCGGACGCCAGCCGCCCGCCGGTGCTGCCCGTGCCCCGCGCCCCGGGCGGCCAGCCGTGAGCCCGGGCGGCCGGGTCCTCAGGCTGAACCCGATCGCCTGCGACGCCCACGGGGTGTGCGCCGATCTGCTCCCCGAAATGGTGACGCTGGATCCCTGGGGGTACCCGGTCATCGCCCCGGGCCCGGTCCCGGCGGAGCTGGAGGAGCACGCCCGGCGGGCGGTCGCCTCCTGTCCCACCCTGGCCCTGCGACTGGAACGCCAGCCGCGGGCGGGTTGATCACCCGCCGCCCAGCTGGATGGCCTTGACCGCGAGCAGGATGACCGAGACCACCAGGTAACCGCGGAGCAGCAGGACGCCGAGCTTGATCCCGGGTGACCATTCCACCGGCTTGAGCAGGGCTAGCGGCGGCATCCGCCAGTTCCTCCGCTCCTGCTCGCTCATCTGCACCGGAAGCGGCCGGGGCCGGCGGCCACTGCGCTGGCCGCGTTCCAGCCACAGTCCTGCCCCGCCCCCGCCCACGATCAGCGCGATGGCCAGCACACCTGCGACGTCGAGGACGTTCAGGCGGGGGAACACGGTGCTGACCACGAGCGTGCCGGACAGGGTGAGCAGCACGCCGATGATGACGCTGGCCAGGATGTTCAGCCAGGGGGGGTTGACCCAGGGGCCCAGCACTTCCGGGTCGTTGCACAGCAGCAGCAGGAATACGGCGGCGCTGGGCAGCAGCACCCCCGCCAGGGCCTGCACGGTGGTGGTGATGAGCCCGAGCGGGGCGTGCGGGATCAGGACGATGCCTGCCGCCACCACCACCAGCACGGTGTAACTGAGGTAGAACTGCTTGGCGTCGCGGAAGCTCCGGTTCAGCGAGTGCTTCAGCCCGAACACGTCGCCGAACGCGTAGCTGGTGGACAGGGTGACCGCGGAGGCACCGATGATGCTGGCGTCGAGCAGCACGATGGCGAACAGCGCGCCGAACCAGTAGGCGTGGCGCTCCAGCGCGCGGGCCACCCCCAGAGCGTCGGTGAAGTGGCCGGCCAGGTGGGTGCCGCGGACCGCGAACACGGCCACCACCATGATCGCGATGGCCCCGAGCACCACGACGACAGCACCGACCGTGGTGTCGGCCCGCTCGTAGCCGATGAACCGGGGCGTGATGCGCTTGTCGATGACGTTGGACTGCTGGAAGAACAGCTGCCACGGCGCCACGGTGGTGCCCACGATCGCGATGATGAGCAGGACCGCGGTCGAGCTGGCACCGCCCTGGATCCCCGGGACCACGAGGTGGTAGGCAATCTGGCCCCAGTATGGGTGGGAGGCCAGCGCCAGCGGGTACAGCACCAGGCTGGTCGCGATGAACAGGAAGATCGCCCGCTCCCACCGGCGGAAGCTGCCGCTGGCGGTGACGGCGACCAGCAGGACCGCGGTCAGCGGGACCGAGATATAGGGGCTGATGCCGAAGTAGCGCAGCGCGAGCGAGACGCCGATGAACTCGGTGACGATGGTCAGGAAGTTGAGCAGGAACAGGTCACCGACGCTGAACCAGCCCCAGAACCGGCCGAATCGCTCGTTGATCAGCCGGGCGTGGCCGACGCCGGTCACGGCGCCGAGCCGGACCACCATCTCCTGGTTGACGATGAGCACCGGGATGAGCAGCAGCAGCACCCAGAGCAGGCTGTAGCCGTAGTTCTGGCCAGCCTGGGCGTAGGTGGACACGCCGCCCGCGTCGTTGTCGCCCACCATGACGATCAGGCCGGGTCCCATGATGGCCAGGAACGTCACCAGACGGCGGCGCAGCCCCCGGCGGGGGTCGTCGTCGTCCACCCGGATCCGGCCCAGCGCGCCCTCGATGTCGCCGAGGTGCGCCTCGTCCAGTACCGCGCTCCGCGCCGGGACCAGCGTCGGGGCGGCCGTCGCGGCGGGCGTTGGGGCACGCTGCCTCGCGGCGGGCGTTGGGGCGCCCTGCCTCGCGGCGCCCTGCCTCGCGGCGGGCGGCGCCCCGGCGGGCGGCGGGCGGACGGCCGGCGCGGGGATGGGCGGCGGGCGGACGGGCGGCGGGCGGACGGGCGGCGCCCCGGCGGGCGGCGGGCGGACGGGCGGTACCTCTTCCTCGGGCTTCCCCCGGGGCTCGCTCACCGGGGCGCTCCGTGGTGCGCGTCCGGCGGCTGGGCGGTTTCCCGGCGCCGCCAGTCCTCCGGCAGCGTGGCCTCGAGCACGTCGTCCACGGTGATCAGGCCGATCATCCGGCGGTCCTCATCCACCACCGGCACCGTGATCAGGTTGTAGTCGCTCATCAGGACCGCGACGTCGACCACGTCGGTGTCCGCGCCCACCCGGACCGGGTCCCGGTCGCAGATGTCCAGCAGCCCGGTCGCGGGAGCGGACTGAACCAGCCGGACCACGGTGGCGACACCGCACAGCCGCCCGTCGCCGTCCACCGCGTGCACGCTGGTCAATGCCTCGGGCTGCAGGCTTTCGGCCCGGCTCACCGCGGCCAGCGCGTCGGCGACGGACGCGTCCCCGGGCAGGGTGAGGAAGTCCACTCCCATCAGCCCGCCCGCGCTGGTGGGGTTGAACCCCATCAGCGTCAGCACCTTGGTGCGCTGACCCGGCGGAAGCAGGTCGAGCACCGCCCGCCGCCGCTGCTGGGGCAGTTCGGCGACGGCGTCCGCGGCGTCATCGGCCCGCATCCTGGCCAGCACGCCGGCGATCTCCGCGTCGCTGCGCTCGGCGAGCAGCCGGGTGGCCTGATCCTCGTCGAGCTCCTCGAAGACGTCCGCTTCCAGCTCGGGATCGGCGTGGACGTGCCTCAGGATCTCGCTCTCCTCGTCCTTGGACGCGTCCTCCAGCAGGTCGGCGATCTGGGCCGGCTTCAGCCGCCGGATCCGCGCCAGCGGGCGGCGCAGGCCCGCGCTGCTGGCGTGCCCGATCAGCGGCTCGAACCTGGACCAGTCACGGAAGACCTGCCCGGCCTCGTCTCCGCCATCCCGGCCGGTCAGGCGCCGCAGCCAGCCTGGCCGGTGGTGGGTGTCCACCCCGGCGAGCACCCATTCCTCGCGTCCGTCGGGTGCCAGCTGCTGCCGCAGCTCGAGGTCGTTCGCCCGGATCAGGTGAGCGCTCTGCACATCGATGAGCCGGTGGCCCAGCACGTCTCTGCGCAGCAGGACCTCGCCGTCCCGGCGCTCGAAGCGCCGTAGGTCGAGCCGGGGGCTGGTGAGCTTCAGTTGCTCGCCGTCGAAGACGCCCGTCTGATCGACGGGAACGAAGACTTCCCGGCCGCCCACCCTGGCCTCCAGCCCCTTCACCACCGGGAGGGGGGTGCCAGGCAGGCGCACCACCACATCCTCCACCCGGCCCAGGGACTCCCCCCGGCTGTCGGTGATCGGGCGCCTGAGCAGGTCAGACAGGTGAATGGTGCGGCCGCGCCGGGTGGCGGCCGGGGTGCCGGGTGCCGTCGCCATGCAGGGCATCTCCCCTCTGCGCACGATCGGCCCGGCTGGGCCCGTGCGGGCCCGGGGAAGCCGTTTCGGCCGATCGCGGGCGATGCTCCCTAGTGTCCCCGTCCCGGCCCGTCGGGAAGGATCAGTGCGGTGAACACCTGGCAACCCGCCGGTAAAAGGTGAACACCTGGCAACGTGGCGGTAAAGGCGGACGCCGCGGGAGCAGCCCTAGGATTCCGATTATGGCCGCTGTCCAGGGTAGGGTCACGGGGTGGCGTACAGCCAGGCTGATCGCAGGCAGAGCGGGGAGGTGACGGCCGTGCTCGGTGATCCCTCCAGTACACCCCCGGCGATCACGGCCAGCGCGACGGGCCGGGTCGCCGGGCGGCACTCCTCCCGATCCCACCGACCGCTCGCCGGCTATCCACGGCAGGGGCGAACCCCCTAGCGAGGCCGAGCCGACGGGCCCAGGAGGCTGCTGTGTCCGATCGGTTCTTCCTCAACCACCGAGACCCCACCAGGCGGCGCCGTGATCGCGCCGCGCTGGCCCGCCGCCTGATCCAGCCCTCCGAGCGCACCATCACGTCACGCCAGCTCAGGCAGGACATCGTCTCGCTGGCCGGGCTCATCGGCCGCCCGGTGCTCAACCAGGCCGGCGATGAGGTAGGGCGGGTGGCGGACCTGCTGGCCAAGGTGCACGGCGGGGACACCTACCCGCTCGTCACGGGTGTCGTCATGCGGGTCGGGCGCCGGCGGGCTTTCCTCGACGCCTCGGCCATCGACCGGCTGCACCGCCGCTCCGTCACCCTGCGCACCGCGCGCCTGGACCTGCGCGAGTTCCAGCGGCGGGAGGGGGAAGTCCTGCTGGCCCGGGACATCCTGGATCACCAGCTCGTGGACACCGACGAGATCCAGGTCATCCGGGCCGCGGACCTGTACCTGGCCCAGGTGGGCGATCCCATCCACCTGGTGGGGGTGGACGTCAGCCTGCAGACCCTGCTGCGCAGGCTGGGCCCCTGGCGGTTCCGCTGGCATCCGACCCCGGCCCGGGTGATCGACTGGGCGGCGATCGAGTCGTTCGGCGCCGACTCGGCCGAGGCGCCGGCCGCGGTGAAGCTGCGCACCCCGCACAACGCGCTGCGCAAGATGCGGCCCGCCGAGCTGGCCGACGTGCTCGAGGGCCTGGGCCGGCCGGGTCGGCAGGAAGTCATCGAGAGCCTGGGGCACGACCTGGCCGCGGACGCGCTGGAGGAGATGGAGCCCCACGAGCTGACCGCGCTGCTGCGCGAGGTCGAGCCGGACCAGGCCGCCGAGCTGATCGCCAGGATGGAACCGGACGAGGCGGTGGACGCGCTGCGTGACCTGACCGGCGAGGAACAGAGCGTGCTGCTGGCCCGGATGCCGCAGCAGACCCAGCGCGAGCTGGTCCGGCTGCTCGGCTATCCGGGGGACGAGGCGGCCGGGATCATGACCAGCGTGCTCGCCTGCGGCTCACCCGACGAGACCGTGGCGCAGGTCAGCCAGCGGCTGGCCGGGCAGGCCCTGCACCGGACCGAGATCGACTCGGTGGCCGTGCTCGACGATGAAGGGCGGCTGCTGGGTGACATCTCCGCCTTCGACCTGCTGGTCAGCGACGGCAGCAAGCGCCTCGGCGACCTGATCGACTCCGACGGCACGCTGATGACGCTGCGGCCCGAGGACGACCTGGACACGGTAGCCACCGAGCTGGTCGAGTCGCGCCGCTCGTCGCTGCTCGTGGTAGACGACGACGGCCGCCCGCTGGGCCGGATCCTGTCCGACGACGTGCTCGACGCCCTGGTGCCGGGGCACGGGCGGCTGCACTTCCCGAGGCTGCTGCAGTGAAGCGAGCGGGAAATAGAGTGCCAGCCGGAGACATCTCATGAGCACCCGCGAGCAGGACCCCTCCACCGGGCAGGAACCATCTACTCAGCGGGACTCGCCGCATCCCCGGGCGCACCGCGGGATGACGTCGCTGACCCGGGTCCGGGCGGGCGGGGTCCGGCTGATCCGCTCCCCCCGCGGCCGGCTCTGGATGATCCTGGCCATCGCCGGACCGGGGGTGGTGGCCGCCAACGCCGGCAACGACGCGGCCGGGATCGCCACCTACGCCTCCGCCGGGTCGCAGTTCATCTACCGGACCTTGTTCTTCATGGTGCTGGTCACGTTCGCGCTGGTGCTGGTGCAGGAGATGGCGGTCCGGCTGGGCACCCACACCGGCAAGGGCCTGGCCGCGCTGATCCGGGAGCAGTTCAGCCTGCGGCTGACCGGCGTGGCGCTGTTCTGCGTGCTGCTGGCCAACACCGGCCTGGTGGTGTCGGAGTTCGCCGGGATCGGCGCGGCGTTCGAGCTGCTGGGCGTGAGCCGGTACATCATCATTCCCATCGCCGCGGTCGCCATCTGGGCACTGGTGGTGTTCGGCTCCTACCGGTACGCGGAGCGGATCTTCCTGATCCTTTCCCTGGCGTTCCTCGCGTACCCGATCGCCGCGGTGCTCGGCCATCCGGACTGGGCCCAGGTCGGCAGCAACCTGGTCATCCCGCACTTCCTGTACACGAAGAGTTTCCTGCTGCTGGGCGTGGCCCTGATCGGCACCACGGTCAGCCCGTACATGCAGCTGTACGCGGCGGCGGGCGTGGTGGACAAGGGCGCCGACGAGGCCGACTACCCGCGGGTGCGGATCGACGCGATCTCGGGGGCCGTGTTCGCCTGCATCATCTCGATCACCATCATCATCGCCACCGCCGCGGCCATCGGCGGCCGCGGCCCGCTCACCTCGGCCAAGGAAGCGGCCGAGGCCCTGCGCCCGGTGGCCGGCCCCGCGGCCGAGCTGCTCTTCGCGTTCGGCCTGATCGGCGCCTCCGCGCTGGCCGGCGCGGTGGTCCCGCTGTCCAGCGCCTACGCGATCAGCGAGGCGGTCGGGGTGGAACGCTCCATCTCCCGCCGCTTCACCGAGGCCCGGCTGTTCCTGGGCCTGTTCACGGTGCAGGTGATCATCGGCGCCGCGCTGGCCCTCACCCCGATCAACCTGATCACCCTGCTGATCGGCACCCAGGTGCTCCAGGGCATCGTCACCCCGGTGATCCTGGCCTACATCCTCATCCTGACCAACCGGCGCAGCGTGCTCGGCAAGGCCGCGAACGGCCCCCTGTTCCGGACGGCGGCTACCGTGTGCACGGTGGCGATCTCCGCCATGAGCCTGCTGCTGCTCGGCTCCACGGTGCTGGGATTCCTCGGCATCGGGTAACAAGACCGCAAGAGCCCGTCCCGCTAAGGCTGCGGTGATACCCGCCTAGGCAGCATCGTAGGCGGGTATCAGCCGTATGCGCGGCGTATGCCCCGTTGGTCAGGGCTGGTTCAGCTCGGTGATATGAAGGCCAGGTCAGGCAAGTGGAGGGCACCTCAGTTGGCGATGCGCAGGACAGTGGGCTTTCTCGGCGGGGCCGATAACCTGCCGGAGGGCGTGGGCTACACGCTGAAAAGGCGGCTGCTCGGCGCGCCCATGGTCAACGAGCAACTCAGCGAGCAGCGGCTGTCCAACGTGGCCGCGCTCGGCGTCCTGGCCCCGGACGGGATCTCCTCCTCGGCGTACGGCACCGAGGAGATCCTGATCGAGCTGCTCAAGGGCGGCCTCGGCGTGACCGCGTTCGCCCTGATCCTGCCCATCACCGGGGTCGTCCTGTTTGTCATGGCCCTGGTGGTTCTGTCCTACCGCGAGGTCGTGACGGTCTATACGCGGGCCGGCGGATCCTACGTGGTGGCGCGGGACAACTTCGGGCCCAAGGTGGCCCAGGTCGCCGCGGTCGCGCTGCTCATCGACTACGTGGTCACGGTGGCGGTGCAGGTGGCCGCGGGCACGGCCGCGGTGGCCTCTGCGATCCGCCCCCTGGACCACGCCGATCTGATCACCGTGATCTCGATCGCGATCGTGATCTTGATGTGCTACGGCAACCTGCGCGGCATCCGCGAGGCCAGCCGGGCGTTCGCGGTGCCCACCTACCTGTTCTCCGCCATCGTCATCGTGATGATCATCACCGGCCTGGTCCGGGAGATCTTCGGCGACCTGCCGGTCTACCCCTATCCCCGGCCGATGCAGTACACCGGCCACCATTCCTACAGCGGCCTGATTGCGTTCGGGATGGTCTTCGTGCTGCTGCGCGCCTTCGCCAACGGCGGATCGTCGCTGACCGGCATCGAGGCGGTGTCGAACGCGGTCAGCGCGTTCAAGCCCCCCGAGGGCATCAACGCCCGCAAGGTGCTGGTCACCGAGGGCCTCATCCTGGGCACCCTGGTGGCCGGGATCTCCTGGCTGGCCCACGCGACCCACGCCGCGCCGTACACGGGCGGCGTGCCGACGGTGCTCGCCCAGGAGGCCCACGCGGTCTTCGGCGACCACGGGGTGGGCGAGGTGCTGTTCATCGTCGTCCAGGCGGCCACCGCGCTGATCTTGTACACCGGCGGTAATACCAGCTTCAACGGCTTCCCGTTCCTGGCCAACTTCGTGGCCGCGGACGCGTTCCTGCCGCGCTGGCTGACCAAGCGCGGCCATCGCCTGGTTTTCTCCAACGGCATTATCGTGCTCGCCGTCTTGTCGTGTGCCCTGCTCGCCGGGGCCGGCGCCAACGTCAACGCCCTGGTGCCGTTCTACGCGATCGGCGTGTTCACGGCGTTCACGATGGCCGGCTTCGGCATGGCCAAGTACCACCACACGCACAAGGAGCCACACTGGCGGCGCAAGCTGGTGATCAACTTCTCCGCGGGCGTGACGTCGCTGGTCGTGGTGGCGATCTTCGTGCTGGTGAAGTTCACCGAGGGCGCCTGGCTGGTGGTGATCCTGTTCATCATCGGCGTGCCGGCCCTCATCCGGCTCAATCGCGAGTACGGGATGGAAGCGCAGGTCCTGGAGCGGATCAGCGACCGGCCTAAGCAGCCCGCGGCCCCGAACTACACGCGGCGGACCGTGTTCGTCTTCGTGGACAGCTTCGACCTGGCCACCATCGCGGCGCTGCGGTACGCCCGCAGCCTGCGTCCCACGACCTTGCGCGCGGTTCATTTCGTCATCGACACCGCCGTGGCCGACGCGCTCCGCGAGGAGTGGACCCGGGCCGGCCTGGACGTGGTGCTGGACTTCATCGACTGTCCCGACCGGAGGATCGCCCGGGCTGCGGCCGAGCTGGCCAGCGCTGAGGCGGCCCAGCCGGGCGTGCAGGTCACGGTGGTCCTGCCGCGGCGAAGCTACTCGCCGCTGATCGGCCGGCTGCTGCACGACCGCACCGCCGACAAGATCGCCGCGGTGGTGAGCCGGATCCCGCACGCCGCCGCGACGATCGTCCCGTTCGACGTGCAGAGCAGGCTGGAGGTGCTGCACGCCCGCCACCTCGCGCAGACTGAGCGGGCGGCCGAGGCCCGGACGCACCTTCCGGGCCTGAAGGAGGAGGCGGCCAGGGAGGAACGGGTCGCCGCCGCGGCCGCACCCCCGCCGGAACCGGACGAGGCCGCCCCGGGGCGGGGCACCGCGGGCCGGGACGGCGCCCAGGACACTGCGCCCGTCGCGGCGGACGGGGCCGGGACGGGCACCGACGGCGCGACTGCCGCAGACCCGCCCGCCGGGCTGCCGCCCGTCATCGCCGCGCCGCCCGGGCTGCGCCGGATGCTGCGGCGGCGGCGCGGCGCGAGCCAGCCGCCGCCAGCCCCGCCGGCCCGGGATCATCCCGGCTACGACCGGCCCGCGCCGTCGGCCGGGGTCAACCCGATCGGCTCGCTGGCCCGGCCGGGACGGGCCACGGTCGAGGGGCGGGTCCGGGCGGTGGAGATCCGCCCTGTGGAGCGGAACTCGGTGCTCGCTGTGGACGTCTCCGACTCCACCGGCTACCTGACCGCCCTGTTCTACGGCCGGTCGCACATTCCCGGCATCGTGTGCGGGGCCCGGGTGCGCTTCCGCGGGCCCGTGGGGCTGCGCGAAGACGGCCCCGTCATGATCAACCCGGCGTACGAGTTGCTGTTCCCGAGCACCACCCGGGGCACGCTCGGGGAAGACTCTTCAGGCGAGAAGCCGCCCGGCCGCGGGCGGCGGGACGACGGGCAGGACGCCTGACAGGGAGCTGCCAGCGATGACGGCCGGAGGAGGACACGTCCACGACCATGCCCTGACGGCGACCGGGCGGCACCGCGGCAGGCTAGCCGCGGTCCTGGCGATCACGGTCAGCATCGCCGCCGGGGAGATCGCCGGTGGCGTGCTGTCCGGGTCCCTGGTCCTGCTGGCCGACGCGGCGCATATGGCCGCGGACGCGGCCGGGGTCGGCCTGTCCCTGCTCGCCGCGCACTTCGCCAGCATGCCGGCCACGGAGCGGCGCACGTTCGGCTACGCCCGGGCGGAGATCCTGGCCGCCACGGCGAACGCGCTGCTGCTGCTGGGCATGGCCACGTTCATCGTGGTGGAGGCCGCGCGCCGGCTCGCCGCGCCGCCGCCGGTGAACACCAGGGTGATGGTGGTCTTCGGCTGCATCGCGCTGGCCGGCAACGGTGCGTCGCTGATCCTGCTGCGCCAGGCACAGGCCGAGAGCATGAACGCCCGCGGTGCGTTCCTGGAGGTCGCCTCGGACGCGTTCGGCGCCCTGGCCGTGCTGATCACCGCAGCGATCATCGCGGTCACCGGGTTCACCGTGGCCGACCCGATCGCCTCGCTGGCGGTCGGCGTGCTGATCCTGCCCCGTACCTGGCGGCTGCTCCGGGACGCGGTGGACGTGCTGCTGGAGGCGAGCCCGCGGGGCATCGACCTGAGCGAGGTGCGGCAGCACATGACCGGGCTGGACGGCGTCCTCGACGTGCATGACCTGCACGCCTGGACCATCACCTCCGGGCTGCCCGTGCTGTCCGCCCACATAGTGGTGGATCCCGGCACCCTGGCCGGCGGCTGCGGCCCGGGCCTGCTGGACCAGTTGCAGGAATGCGTCCGCGGTCACTTTGACGTGGCCCACTCCACGTTCCAGATCGAGCCGGCCGGGCACGCGGACCACGAGCCCTCGGTCCATGACTGAGGGCCGGCCGCAAAGGTCAGGTCCCGCCAGGGATTGCGCCCGAGGGACCTACTGGGTAGTAATAAAAACGAGGACAGCCCCTTCCCCGTCTTCCGGAGGCTGCCGTGGGCACCTACGACCATTACGCCACCCCCGTCCCGCCCGGAACCTGGGATGTCCCCGCGTCCGGGGCCGCCCGGTTCAGCTGGGAGTACGACGACGGGCGGAGCCGCCTGCTCGACCTCTACCAGCGGGGCAAGGACAAGCAGTGGGACGCGTCCAAGCGGATCGACTGGGATCTGCCCGTCGACCCCGTCAACGTGATGGCCACACCCGACGAGTTCTGCCCGATCTACGGGTCACGCCAGTGGGAGGTGCTGAACCAGGCTGAGCGGGACGAACTCGGGCACCACCTTGGCTCCTGGCTGTTCAGCCAGTTCCTGCACGGCGAGCAGGGTGCGCTGACCGTGGCGGCCCGGATCGTCGAGTCGGTCCCGGACATGGACTCCAAGTTCTACGCCGCGACCCAGACCATGGACGAGGCCCGGCACGTAGAGCTGTACCAGCGGTTCATCCGGGACAAGATCGGCCTGTACTACCCCATCAACGAGGACCTGGGCCGGCTGCTCGCGGACGCGCTCAGCGACTCACGCTGGGACATGCCCTACCTCGGCATGCAGGTGCTGATCGAGGGCCTGGCCCTGGCGGCCTTCGGAGTCCACCGAGACGTGGCCGCGAACCCCCTGGTCAAGCAGCTGCTCGCCTATGTGATGCAGGACGAGGCCCGGCACGTGGCGTTTGGCCGACTGGCGCTGCGTGACTACTACACGGGGCTGACCGAGGCCGAGCGGGCCGAGCGTGAGGAGTTCGTGGTCGAGGGCTGCTACCTGATGCGCAACAGGTTCCGCGCCCAGGAGGTCTGGGAGCGGATGGGGTTCGACGTGGCGGAATGCCTGGAGTTCACCGATCACTCCCCTATCCAGCAGGCATTCCGCACGCTGCTGTTCAGCCGGATCGTGCCGTGCGTGAAGGACATCGGGCTGTGGGGGCCGAAGGTCCAGCGCGCCTACGCTGACCTGGGCGTGCTGGACGCTGCCGCGACCGACCTGGACGCAGTGATGAGAGACGACGAGGAGATCGCCGAGCGGGTGGACCGGGAGAAGGCGGCGTACGCGGCGGAGATGGCGGCCCGACGCGCCGAGGTGGACGCCGCGGTGGACGACGGCCAAGGCTGACCCAGCCCGGTCCCACCCGTCCATCGTGTCATTCTCACCCCGCGCTCCCCCTCATCCCCCGTTCCCCTCACCCATTCCCCCCGCCCTCCCCCTCACCTCTCTCACCCCACGCTCCCTACGCTCCCCCCTCGCCCCACGCTCCTCTCACCCCACGCAGCACTCTCACTCCACGCTCCCCACGCTCCCCTCTCACCCCACGCTCCTCACCTCACACCAAACTCTCACCCCACGCCCACCTCTGATCCCACACTTCACCCTCATCCCACGCCGCGAACGAGATCAACCGATCAGTGTTGCCCTGACGACACCAATCGTTTGATCATTTGACCAGGAGAGAGAGGCGGTGGCTCGCGGCGGGGCCGTCCGGGGTCAGCGCGTGACACCTGTCAGCGGCCAGCCGAAGAAGCCGTCCAGCACGACCCGGCCGCCGGCCGAGCGCAGCGGATCGGTCGCAGCGTAGGTGGTGACGAACGTGTCGGTCTCCTGGTGCACCACGGCCGGCCTCGGCGACGCGATGGAGTTGCCGTCCGGCCAGCTGGCCTTCCGGGTGCCAGCAGCAGCGTGGTAAACGCTGGTCTGGGCGAACACGCCGACCAGCCAGTAGCCGCGGCCGCCAGCCAGCGGCAGGGCGAACGACGGGCCAGCGATCGGCGCGAACCGCTGGGCCAGCGTGACGCCGCCCGCCCGGTCATGCCTGCTCTCGGCGGCGAACTGGACGTTGATCGAGTCCGGGCCCGCGAAGAATGAGTTGACCGCGAAGGGCGCCGCCGCCTGCGCGGTCTCCGCCGCACCGGTCGAGGCGTGGTCCAGCACCCGGGCCAGGGTAGCCCCGTAGTCCGCAGGCGCCAGCACGGGCACGGCGGCCGGGTCCACTCCGTCCCGGCACAGCGCGGGCCACCTGGGCTGGCTGTTGCCCGAGGACCCGTTCACCACCGCAGCCAGCTTCCACGTCCCGTCGGCCCGCTGGAACACCATTGCCTCGGGCCGCACCGACTGGCCCAGCGTGAAGACATCTGTGTCGCCATAGGCGACGAACACCGACCCGGCGCCACCCGATCCAGTCCCGCCCTGGCACGGCACCGTGATCGACAAGCCGGTGAGCTGGAACGGGGCCCGGCCGGATGGGCTCGGGTCACCCGCCGCCTGCCGTTGCTCCGCCCGGTAGATGGCTCGCGCCTCACCCGTGGTCACCCGGTCCACCGCGGCGAAATCGTCCCTGGTCCACATCTGGTTGGTCTTGGCCAGCCAGTTCACCGTGGCCGCCCGCTCCGCCGCAGCGTGCTGCGACGCGGGCGGCGCGCCCACCGGGGGCGCCCCGTTACTTCCGCCGCATCCCGCCGTGGCGACCGCGACCGCAGCCAGGGTCGTGGTGAGCAGGAATGATGCTCCGCCTCTTGTCCTGATGTTCATCTGCGTCCCCTCCTCGGGCGAGCGCCGCGCGGCACGCGGCAGCTAGCTCAGACGCTAGAAATCACCCACCGCATCCGGCATCGGGGCGGCCCCGCGGCCCGTACCGGGCTGGCCCTGGTCACCGTCAGGGCTAGCCCTGATGCCAGCGCCGCCGTGCGATGTGACACTGAGGCCATGGCATCGTCTCCAGCCGTCCTCGTCGTGGATGACCACGACGGCTTCCGGGCGTTCGCCCGCACCATGCTGGAGGCGGCCGGGTTCGCGGTGACCGAGGCGGCCAGCGGGGCCGAGGCGGCCGCGACCGCCCGGATCATCCGGCCGCAGCTCGTACTGCTGGATATCCAGCTCCCGGACTTCGACGGTTTCGAGGTGGCCCGGCGGCTGGCCCTCCAGGAGCACCGGCCCGTCATCGTGCTGACCTCGACCCGCGAGGCCAGCGACTACGGCGGGCTGATCATGTCCAGCCCGGCCGCCGGCTTCCTGCCCAAGGACGAGCTGACCGGCCCGGCGCTGCACGGGTTCCTCGCGGCGGGACGAGCGGGGGGACCGATATGAGCCACCGGCGGCGGGGCGTCCTGATCGCAGGCGCGCTCGCCGCGGTCACGTGCCAGATCGTCGTCACCTATGTGCCGGGACCACCGCAGCCGCTGATCGGGACAATCACCCAGTCCCTGGTCGGGCTGTCGTTCCTGGCCGCCGGGATAGCCGCCTGGGTGCGCTGGCCCGCCAGCCGGCTCGGTCTGCTCTTCACGATCACGGGGTATCTCTGGCTGCTGCCCAACCTGGGTCATCTGCCCTATGCGCTGCCGTTCACGATCGGCAACCTGGCCGCACCGCTCTATGAGGCGGCGCTGGCCCATCTGGCGCTGGCCTGGCCTACGGGCCGGCTGCGCTCCAGGTTCGAGGTCGGGGTGGTCGTCGCGAACTACACCTGGAATATCGGCCAGAGCTTCATCTCGATGTTCTTCTGGAATCCGCAGACCAATTGCGGTCCCAGCTGCCCGGCCAACCTGCTGATGATCCACGGATCCCAGGCCGCCGAGAACGCCCTCGGCGTCATCTCCATCCCGGTCGGGCTGGCGCTCACCGTGACCGTGCTGGCCCTGATCGTCCGGCACTGGCAGACAGCCCGGGGCTGGACCCGCCGGGCCATGGTCCCGCTGCTGTGGATCGCCCCCGCGATCTGCGCCCTCTCCGCGGTCCAGACCGTGGCCCAGAACACCAGCCTGCCCCTGTTCACCAGCACCACCGCCGGCAACATCCTCTATGGCTACCTTCCGCTGATCCTGCTGGCCGGCCCGGCCCTGTTCGTGGCCGGCACCCTGCTGGCCCGGACCGCGCGCGGCGCGGTCGGCACCGCGATCGTCGATCTCGAGCCCGGCGCCCCGCCGGGTCAGCTCCGGGACACGCTGGCCCGGGCCCTGGGTGACTCGACACTGCAGCTGGCGTTCCGGGAACCGGACGGCTCCGGCTACCTGGACACCGCGGGCAGGCCGGTGGACCCGGACCGGCCGGAGCCGGGCCGGATCGTGACCCCGCTGCCCGGCCGGGACGGCGCTGCGCCCGCTGATACCGTGCTGGTCCATGACGGGGGACTCGAGCACGAGCCGCAGCTGGTCCGGCTGACCGCGGCCGCGGCCAGCATGGCGCTGGAGCATGCCCGGCTGCAGGCTGAAGTGCAGGCCCAGCTGGAGCAGGTGCGCGCCTCCCGGGCGAGGATCGTGGAGGCCGGCGACGCCGCGCGGCGGCGCATCGAGCGTGACCTGCACGACGGCGCCCAGCAGCGGCTGGTGACCCTGGCCCTTGCCCTGGGCATGGCCCGCAGCCAGGTGGCCGGGTCCGACCCGGACCTGGCGGCGCTGCTGGAGGGGGCCACCAAGGAGGCCCGTGAGGCCATTGCCGAGCTGCGCGAGCTGGCCCGCGGCATCCATCCGGCGGTCCTCACCGAGACCGGGCTGCCCGGTGCCATCCAGGCGCTGGTCGAGCGGTCACCGGTGGCCACGACGGTCAGCGCGGTGCCAGCCTGCCGGTTCCCGGCACCGATCGAGGCCACCGCCTATTTCGTGGTCTCCGAGGCGCTCGCCAACGTGGCCAAGCACGCGCCAGCCGCCACCGCCCAGGTGGCGGTGCGGCAGTCGGCCGAACGGATCGTTGTGGAAATCACGGATGACGGGCCGGGCGGCGCGCGGCCGGACTCGGGATCGGGCCTGCGCGGGCTGGCCGACCGGGTCGCGTCCGTGGGGGGTGCCTTGCAGATCGATAGCGCCATAGGCGGCGGTACCCGGCTCCGGGCCGAGATCCCATGTCAGTGAGCGTGTCCGCAGCAGCGCCGCTGCGGGTGGTCATCGCCGAGGACGCGGTGCTGCTGCGCGAGGGCCTCAGCCGGCTGCTGGGCGACGCGGGGCTGGAGGTGGCCGGCGCCGCCGGGGACGCGGAGCGGCTGCTGCAGCTGGTCGGCGTGCTGCGGCCCGATGTCGTGCTGGCGGACATCCGGATGCCGCCCACCCAGACGACGGAAGGTCTCCAGGCGGCGCGCCAGATCCGCCAGCGGTGGCCCGGCACGGCCGTGGTTGTGCTGTCCCAGTATGTGGAGACAGAGCAGCTCTTCGACCTGCTCGCGGACGACCCGCGCGGGGTGGGGTACGTGCTCAAGGAGCGGGTGGCCGACGTCGCGCAGTTCACCAGCGCGATCCGCCGGGTGGCCGCAGGGGAGTCGGTGATCGACCCCGAGGTGGTGGCCCGGCTCGTGGCCCGGCCGCGGCGGGACAGCCCGCTGCAGACCCTGACCGAGCGGGAGCAGGAAGTGCTGGCCCTGATGGCCGAGGGCCGGTCCAACCAGGCGATCGCGGGCCAGCTCTGGATGTCACCCAAGACCGTGGAGACCCACGTCGGGAGCATCTTCAGCAAGCTCGGGCTGGCTCCCGACGCCGGAGACCACCGCCGGGTGCTGGCGGTCCTGGCGTTCCTGCGCCAGTGATCCTCCCCGGGTTCGCCGCGCTGGGGGAGGCCGGCCGCCTGGCAGGCAGAGCCCCCCGGAGGTGACTCCTGCCGCGCCGGGCGGTTGCCGGGGCCGATCCGGCGGACCCCCGCGGGCACCCGCCCTGGCCAGACAGCTGCCTGGCCAGGGCGGACTTGATGAGCCGGTCCCCCGTATCATCGTTGGGTCCCCCACAGACATGATCGCACGGCCGGCCCCCGCACCTCCGGCGGGGGCACGGCGAGTCGGCCAGCGGTCCGCGGAGGGCGATCCAGGTGCTGGGCGGCTACGCCCCGCCCGGCATCGATCTGGGCCGGGTCACCGCCAACTTCCTGGGGGACGATGATGTGCCGTTCAGCCCAGGATCTCCGGAGCGGCCGCCCCAGGGCCGGTATCCCGGCCGGGCGAGCCCTTGTCCGCTGCCGGGTGCTCCACCAGCGCCAGCACCCGGTTGGCCATGAAGCGCGCGGTGCGTACCACCGTGCCGCCCCGGGTGACCTCCATGACCTCGACCACGCCGCGGCCGGTGACCACCTCGACGCGGCGGCCGGCACGGGTGGCGGTCACCTCGTACGTGCGGGACGTCCCGCCGGCGTCGATCACGATCTCGACCCGGTCCCCCTTCACGGCCTGAGCCCCTGGGCGCACATGTCAGCTTTGTACCCCCCGCACCCCCAGCCGACTCCCCGCTCACCAGCCACCCGGAGCTGGCGTCAGCGGACAGCCCAGGCCGACCAGCGGGATCCGTGCCGCTCGACGATCAGCGGGATACCGAAGCACTTGGACAGGTTCGGCTCGGTGAGCACCTCCGAGACGGGCCCAGCGGCCAGCACCGAGCCGCGGCGCAACAGCATCGCGTGGGTGAAGTCCTCCGGTACTTCCTCGACGTGGTGGGTCACCATCGCCATCGTGGGCGCCAGCGGGTCACGGGCCAGCACCGCGATCCGTTGCAGCAGGTCCTCCCGGCCGCCGAGGTCCAGCCCGGCGGCGGGCTCGTCCAGGAGGAGCAGCTCAGGGTCGGGCATCATCGCCCGGGCGATCTGCACCCGCTTGCGTTCCCCCTCGGACAGGGTGGTGAACCGGCGCCTGATCAGGTGGGCGCAGCCGAGCGCGTCGAGGAGTTCCACGGCGCGGGTCACGTCAGAGGACTCGTAATCCTCCTTCCACCGGCCGACGATCGCGTAGGAGGCGGTCAGCACGAGGTCGATCACCTTCTCGGCCGGCGGCACCCGGTCCGCGAGCGAGGCGCTGGCCAGGCCGATCCGCGGACGTAGCTCGAAGACGTCGGTCTCGCCGAGACGGCTGCCCAGGATCTCGGCACTGCCCTCGGACGGGAACAACTGGCAGGCGATCACCTGCAGCAGCGTGGTCTTCCCGGCTCCGTTCGGGCCGATCACGACCCACCGCTCGTCGTCGTGGACGGTCCAGTCCACGTCACGCAGCAGCATGGACCCGCCGCGCCGGACACCGACACCGCGCAGCCGCACCACCTCGTCGGACATCCGGCTCCCTTCAGCACCGCACACGTGTGAGTCTGAACTTACGTCATCCGGGGCTGGCCAGCCCAACCGTGCGCACCTGCCGCTCCGGCCCGGGTAGCGTGGGGCACCGATGGACGCGGCGCGCAGCACCCTCCTGGTGACCCTGACCGGCCGGGACCGGCCCGGGGTGACCTCACGCCTGTTCTCGGCTCTGGCCACCTACCAGCTCAGCGTGCTTGACATCGAGCAGGTGGTGATCCGGGGCCGCCTGGTGCTCGGCGCCCTGCTCAGCTGCCCCCCCGATCCCGATCTGACCGCCATCCACCGGGCCATCCGGGCCGTCGCCGCGGACCTGGGACTGGACGCGGAGATCACGATGGGTTCCGGCGAGCCGGCCCGGCGCCGCGGCCAGCTGCACGTCACCGTCCTGGGCAGCCCTCTGACCCCGGCGGCGGTGGCGGCCATCGCCGGCCGGATCGCCGCCAGCGGCGCGAACATCGACCGCATCGACCGTCTCGCGAACCGGCCGGTGACCTGCATCGACTTCGACGTGTCCGGCGCCGATCCGGAATCGTTGCGGGTGGCCCTGGCCCGGGAGGCGACCCAGCAGGGAGTCGACGTGGCGGTCCAGCGGGGGGGCCTGCACCGGCGGGCGATGCGCCTGGTCGTCATGGACGTGGACTCCACCCTGATCGCCGCCGAGGTGATCGACTTGCTCGCCGCGCGCGCGGGCTGCGCCGGCCAGATGGCCAAGATCACTGAGGCCACGATGCGCGGCGAGCTGGACTTCGCCGCGTCGCTCCGGGAGCGGGTGAGCATGCTCGCCGGGCTGGATGAGTCCGTGCTCGGTGAGGTGCGGGGCGACCTTCGGCTGGCCCCGGGCGCCCGGACGCTGATCCGGACGCTGCACCGGCTCGGCTACCGCTGCGGGATCGTCAGCGGCGGCTTCAGCCAGATCACCGACCCGCTGGCCGCGGAGCTCGGCATCGACTACGCCGCGGCCAACACGCTGGAGATCAGCGGCGGCAAGCTGACCGGAAGGCTGGCCGGGCCCATCATCGACCGGGCCGGGAAGGCCGACGCGCTGCGCCGCTTCGCGGCACAGGCCGGCGTAGCGGTCAGCGAGGCGGTGGCGGTCGGCGACGGCGCCAACGACCTGGACATGATCGCGGCGGCCGGGCTCGGCGTCGCGTTCAACGCCCGGCAGGTGGTCCGGGACGCCGCGGACGCCTCCGTCAGCGTTCCCTACCTGGACACCGTGCTGTACCTGCTGGGTGTCTCCCGCGATGACGTGGAGGACGCGGAGGAGGGCGACCCGGCGGCCGGACATCAGCCCAGCGGGACCACGGAACCGCCCTTGGGAGTCCAGTAGCCGTCCAGCGAGCCGGAGCCGGGCGCGACCCGGTCCCAGCCGCGGCGCAGCCCGATGACGGCGAGCGCCGAGGTGGGGAAGGTCAGGCCGGATTCCCCGGTCAGGCTGGCCACCAGGTCCGCGGCGGCCGGGTTATGGCCCACCAGGGCCAGGATCTCCACCTCCAGGGGAATCTCCCGGGCGATCCCGATCATGTCGCCAGCGTCCGCGTGGTACAGCCGCTGGTCGTACCGCACCACCGCCGCGTCCTCGTCCGGCCAGGCCAGCTGGTCACTGACCAGGTCCCAGGTCTGCCGGGCCCGGGTCGCCGTCGAGCAGCCGACCAGATCCGGTTGCAGCCCCTGATCCCGGATCCAGATTCCCAGCGTGACCGCATCCCGCAGGCCACGGGGGGCCAGCGGCCGGTCGAAATCCGCCGTTTCCTCGGGGTAGGCCGACTTGCTGTGCCGCAGCACTAGCAGCGTGCGCACGGTGGTGCTCATCACCTGAGTATGGCAAGCGCCGGAGCCGCTGATGACTGATCCCCCGGCCACTGCGATGGCCGGGGGATCAGTCAGGCTGCTGACCGGGTCAGCCCGTGGTTTTCGCGGCCGTTTCCCCCTCGGCTCCGCTGCCTGCCCCGGCGGCGGGGGTGGCCGTGCCCGGGCCCGTGCCATCGGTGGCCGATGGCAGGCCGGGGGCGCCGCCTGCGTCGGCCACGGCCGCCACGGGCGGACCCCCTGCGGCCACGCTGGGAGAGCGCCGCTTGGAGATCACGACGGCAGTCACGATGATCCCGATCGCGACCAGGGCCACGCCAGTGCGGAGCCCGGGGTTGTGGCTGTACTTGACCACGCTGGTCGCGATGAGCAGCGAGACCAGGTTCATGACCTTGATCAGTGGGTTGATGGCCGGGCCCGCGGTGTCCTTGAAGGGGTCACCCACCGTGTCACCGATGATGGTCGCCTCGTGCGCCTCGGAGCCCTTGCCGCCGTAATTGCCGTCCTCGACCAGCTTCTTGGCGTTGTCCCAGGCGCCGCCGGAGTTGGCCAGGAACACCGCCATCAGCGCGCCGACCGCGATCGCGCCGGCCAGGTAGGCGCCGAGCGGCGCGTAGCCGAACGCGAAGCCGACCGCGATCGGTGCCAGCACCGCCATCAGGCCCGGCGTGGCCAGCTCGCGGAGCGAGTCCTTGGTGCAGATGTCCACCACCCGGCCGTACTCGGGCTTCTCGGTGAAGTCCATGATTCCCGGGTGGTTTCGGAACTGCTCACGCACCTCGTAGACAACCTGGCCGGCCGCCCGGCCCACCGCCATGATCAGCAGGCCGGCGAAGTAGAACACGACGCACGCGCCGATGATGACGCCCACCAGGACGTTGGGGTGGTCCACCGACAGGTTGAAGGTGCCCCCGTTAATGCCGAGCGCTTGTACCACCGTGGTGCGGAACGAGCCGAACAGCGCGGTGGCGGCGAGCACCGCGGTCGCGATCGCGATGCCCTTGGTGATGGCCTTGGTGGTGTTGCCCACCGCGTCCAGCTTGGTGAGCACCTGGGCGCCGTCGCCGGTCACATCGCCGGACATCTCGGCGATGCCCTGCGCGTTGTCCGAGACCGGGCCGAACGTGTCCATCGACACGATGACGCCCACCGTGGTCAGCAGGCCAGTGCCCGCCAGCGCCACCGCGAACAGGGCGATGGTGGCGTTGCCCGTGCCGAGCAGGAAGGCCAGGTAGACCGCCCCGCCGATGAGCAGCGCCGAGTAGACGGCCGACTCCAGGCCGATCGAGATGCCGGACAGGATCACCGTGGCCGCGCCGGTCAGCGAGCTTTCCCCGATCTCCCTCACCGGCTTGCGGTTGGTCTCGGTGAAGTACCCGGTCAGCAGCTGGATGGCACTGGCCAGCACCAGGCCGATGATCACCGCGCCGATGGCCAGCAGCCGCGGGCTGCCGCCGTGGTGCAGGATCGCCTCGGCACCGGCCCCGGCCACGCCCTTGAACTCGCTGAACTTGGCGGGCAGGTAGAGGAACGAAGCGCCGATCACCAGCACCAGCGAGATGACCGCCGAGATGAAGAAACCGCGGTTGATGGCGGTCATCCCGCTCCGGTCGCCCTTGCGCGGCATCGTCACGAAGATCCCCGCCACCGCGGTGATCACCCCAATCATCGGGATGATCAGCGGGAAGACGAGGCCATCATTGCCGAACGCCGCCTTGCCCAGGATGAGCGCCGCGACCAGCATCACCGCGTAGGACTCGAACAGGTCGGCGGCCATCCCGGCGCAGTCACCCACGTTGTCACCGACGTTGTCGGCGATGGTCGCGGCGTTCCGCGGGTCGTCCTCGGGGATGCCCTTCTCGACCTTGCCGACCAGGTCGGCACCTACGTCGGCGGCCTTGGTGAAGATGCCGCCGCCGACTCGCATGAACATGGCCAGCAGCGCCGCGCCGAAGCCGAAGCCCTCCAGCACGCTGGGCGCGTTGGCCTTGTAGATGAACACCACCAGCGCGGCGCCGAACAGGCCCAGGCCCACAGTGAACATGCCCGCCACGCCGCCGGTGCGGAACGCGATCCGCATGGCCGGCCGCTCACCGGGGAAGCCAGCCCGCGCCGCGGCCGCCACCCGGACGTTGCCGCGCACCGCGAGCGACATGCCGGTGAAACCGGTCAGGCCCGAGAAGAAGGCCCCGACGAGGAAGAATATGCTGCGGCCCCACCGCACGCCCGACCCGTCAGCCGGGAGCACCAAGAGCACGAAGAAGATGATGACAACGAAGACCCCGACGGTGCGGAACTGGCGGCGCAGATAGGCGGCCGCCCCTTCCTGGATCGACTTCGCGATCTCCTGCATCCGCTCGGTACCCTGGCTGGCCGCGAGCACCTCACGGACCAGCACGGCTGCCACCGCGAGGGCAAGCAGCGCGACGACGCCAACGATGACAACCCAGGTGAGGTTGGAGCCGCTGACGCTCACCGCACCGCTTCCGGCGGCAAGACTAGACCTGAACATCTGTCCTCCTAGACAGTGGCACATGGCCTCCCGAGCGTGGCGACGCTGTCCCGGCCATCTGACCAGCCGGCATAGACGCATGGGATAGGCACCGTGCCCAAAAGCAGTGCCGGGAGTCTACGCACGTCGGGCTCCGGACCTGAAGCAGGGTCAGGTCCGGAGCGCGCCAGAGCGATTCACCCTGCACAGGTAATCACATTTATGCCACCGGTAGCAGGCAGGCCCGCAGTTCCAGACGCGCGACAGCGGTGCGGCCGTCAGCCGGTGCCATCGGACGGCCAGCTCATCTTGATGCTGAGGCCGGCCGGGGTGCGGGCGAACTGGACGTCGTCAGCCAGGCCGGCGATCACGGCCAGGCCGAGCCCCTGCGGGGGACCCGGGTGATCCAGCGGGCTGGTCCCGTTCGCCGCCACGTCGCCGGGCGCCGGCCAGCCCGCGGGCTGGGCGGACGGGCCGGTCCCGTCGTCCTGCCCGGCCGCGGCCGCGTCGGTGACGACCACCTCGAAGCGCCCGTTGGCCCCGGTCAGCTCGACGCGGACCGGCTCCTCCGGGCACTGCGCCTGATGCGCCTCGACCGCGCGGGAGCAGGCCTCGCCCACCGCGAGGCGGACTTCGTCGAGGAGTGCCTCCCCGACGCCGCTCCGCCGCGCGACGGCGGTCGCGACCAGCCGCGCCGTGCGGACATGCACTGGTAGCGGCGTAAAGGTCATTTCGACAGTGGCCATGGCTGGATCCGGGGCTCGGTCAGCCGCTACTTCTCCGACTTCCGGGCCGTGATGGCCTCGTCCACCGTGTCGTGGATACCGAAGACCTTGGTCAGCCCGGTGATCCGGAAAATTTTGAGGATGCGCTCTTGGGTGCACACCAGGTCCAGAGACCCGTCGTGGGCCCGGACCCGCTTGAGCCCGCCGACCAGGACCCCCAGGCCCGTCGAGTCGAGGAACTCAACCTTCTCCATGTTCACCACCAGCTGGTAGTGCCCGTTGTTGACCAGTTCGATGAGCAGCTCCCGCAGCCGAGGCGCGGTGTAGACGTCGATCTCGCCCTCGACGTCGACGACCTCGATCCCATCCCTGGTGTGGTGGTCAAGCTTCAGGTCCACAAATCCTCCTGCGCCATACAAGCCTTCGTCTGTCCGGGCGATCCGAACGGCAGCGCCACGCCCTCCGGGGAGGGCCGCTGGTCCCGTCGCGCATTCAACCACGCTCTGAGGTCATGTCTACACGAGTTCACGCTTCGAGGCACCTCGCGTACAGATGTCACACTGGGAGCCAATGACTGCGCTCACTCCGCTCGTTCCCGGCGAGCCTCCGGTCCGGCCCGGTCCCGCAGGACCTGGTCCCCTGGAACCGACCCCGCAAACACCAGGCCCGGCCGCCTCGCATCCCGCCGGGCGAAGCCGACCCGTCCAGCTCGCGGGGGCCTCCCCCGCAGACCTTGTGCTGCGCCACGGCGCCCGGTCGGGACGGCTGATCCACGTAGAGTACATCCCCGGTCGCGAAGGGCAGCGGGCAGACTGGCCCGGATGGGTGCCTGCCGCGATCACTGAGGCCTTCTCCCGGCGCGGCGTGCCGGCTCCATGGGCCCATCAGGCCGCGATGGCCGGCCACGCGCGGGACGGCCGGCACGTCATCATCGCCACCCCGGCGGCCTCCGGGAAGTCGCTGGGATACCTCCTGCCCGCGCTCACCGGGATCCTGGAGGGCGGCACCGCGCTCTACCTCGCGCCAACCCGGGCCCTGGCCGCCGACCAGCTGCGTGTCGTCAGCGAGCTCGCCGTGCCGGGCGTCCGCGCCGCCGTCGTGGACGGGGACACCCCGACAGCCGCGCGCGACTGGGCCCGGTCGCACGCCAATTACCTGCTGACCACCCCGGACATGCTCCATCAGACGCTGCTGCCCCGGCACGCACGCTGGAACGGGTTCTTCCGCCGGCTTCGCTATATCGTCGTGGACGAGTGCCACACCTACCGGGGGGTGTTCGGCTCCCATGTCGCCCAGGTGCTGCGCAGGCTGCACCGGATCGCCGTGCATCACGGCGGCACCGGACCAGCCAGCACCGGCCCGGCCGGACCAGTGCCGCTCTTCCTGCTCGCCTCCGCCACGGTCAGCGAGCCCGCCGGATGCGCGTTCCTGCTGACCGGCCAGCAGGCGGAGGCGGTGACCGAGAACGCCGCGCCGTGCGGGCCGGTCACGTTCGGTCTCTGGGAGCCGCCGCTCACCAGCGCGCGCGGCGAGGCCGGCGCGCCGGTCCGGCGCAGCGCCACCAGCGAAGCCGCTACGCTGCTGGCCGACCTGGTGGCCGGGGCCGTCCCGGCGCTGGCATTCACCCGCTCCCGGCGCGGCGCCGAGGCCGTCGCCCTGGGTGCGCGCCGGGCGCTGCGTGAGTCTGGAGCCGGAGCGCACAGCGACCGGGTGGCGGCCTACCGATCGGGGTACCTGCGCGATGACCGGCGGGCCCTGGAGGAGGCGCTGCGCAACGGCGACATCACCGGCCTGGCCACCACGACCGCCCTGGAGCTGGGCGTGGACATCAGCGGCCTGGACGCGGTCCTCATCGCCGGCTGGCCCGGGACCCGGGCGGCGCTCTGGCAGCAGGCCGGGCGGGCCGGCCGGGCCGGGCGCAGCGCGGTGGTGGTCCTCATCGCCCGCGATGACCCGCTCGACACCTACCTGGTCCATCATCCGGATGCGCTGCTGCGCCGCCCGGTCGAGGCGACGGTCCTCGATCCTGGGAACCCGTACGTGCTGGCTCCGCACCTGTGCGCGGCCGCGGCCGAGCTGCCGCTCACCGACGCGGACCTGGCCTCGTTCGCCCCTGGCGCCGGCGAGGTCGCCGAGGCCCTGATCCAGCGCGGGATGCTCCGCCGCCGGAGCGGCGGCCTGTACTGGACGCGCCGCGGACGGCCGCCCCGCGCCGGGCTGCGCGGATCGGGCCGCCACCCGGTCAAGATCGTGGAACTGCCGACCGGGCGCCTGGTGGGCACCGTGGACGAGCCCTCGTCGCACCTGCTGGTGCACACCGGGGCGGTCTACCCGCATCAGGGCGAGCTCTACCTGGTGGATGAGCTGGACCTGGCCGGCGGGGTGGCCCTGGTCCGCCCGGACGATCCCGGGTATTCCACGGCGGCCCGCCAGGTCACCGCGATCGAGGTGACCAGGGAACTGCGCCAGGCCAACTGGGGGAGCGCCGACGTGCACTTCGGCGACGTGCAGGTGCGCCGGGAGGTGATGGGGTTCGTCCGGCGCCACCCGGAAACCGGCCGACCGCTCGGTGAGTTCCCGCTCAGCCTGCCGCCGCAGACCCTGCGCACCAGGGCGGTGTGGTGGACGATCTCGCCCGGTCAGCGTGCGCGGCTGCTGGACCTGGGCCTGGACCTGCCCGGTGCGGCGCACGCCGCCGAGCACGCGTCGATCGGATTGCTTCCGTTGTTTGCGGCGTGCGATCGCTGGGACGTCGGTGGCGTTTCCGCGGATCTGCACCCAGCCACCGGGCAGCTCACTGTTTTCGTCTATGACGGCCACGATGGCGGGGCAGGCTTCGCCGAACGTGGTTACCATGCGGCGCGCGAGTGGCTGACCGCCACGGCCGACGCGATCCGGGGTTGTGAGTGCCAGGCGGGATGCCCGTCTTGCATCCAGTCGCCCAAATGCGGGAATGGCAATGAGCCCCTTTCCAAGCCGGGCTCAGTCACCCTGCTGGAGTGGCTGCTAGCCGGCGGCGAGGCCGGGACGGCCGGTACCGGGCAGCCCAGGACATCCGGAAAATAGGCCAGGACCAGGGAGAATATGCGGGCAGTGCCCAGAAAGGGGGCGACCCCCGCCGGGGGGGAGAGCGGGGGTCGCCAAACGGTCCGGCCCCGGGGGGGCAGAGCCGGGCCCGTACACAGCAGAGCCTACGTGTATCCGGGCCAAGTTACCAATCGGTCACGCCACGCTGACAACGGAAACACGCTTTCAGTCATAGGCTCGCTTGCTGTGTCTAGTTCCGCCGAGGCCGGGCGCCGGCCGGCCGCCGCGTTCTTTGACCTCGATAAGACGATCATCGCGAAGTCGAGCACGCTCGCTTACGGACCTTCGTTTTACCGGAATGGCCTGATCAGCAGGGGTGACGCCGTCCGCGGCGCGGTCGCGCAGCTGCTTTTCAGCCGGCACGGGGCCAGTCACGACCGGATGGAGCAGATCCGCGAGCAGGTGAGCCAGCTGTGCCGCGGCTGGCCTGCCGACCGGGTGCGCGAGATCGTCGCCCGGCACCTGGATGAGCTGATCGTCCCGTATGTCTATGACGAGGCTCGGGCCCTGCTCGACGCTCATCGTGCGGCCGGTGAGGACGTGATCATCGTGAGCACCTCCGGGCACGAGATGGTCGGCCCGATCGGGGCCTTGCTGGGTGCCGCCCTGGTGATCGCCACCCAGATGGAGATCGCGGAGGGGTACTACACCGGGCAGATCGACTTCTACGCCTACGGTCCCGCCAAGGCGGACCGGGTCAGGGAACTTGCCGCCGAACGCGGTTACCGGCTGGCCGACTGTTCCGCCTACAGCGACTCGATCACCGACCTGCCGATGCTGGAGGCGGTGGGCCACCCCCACGCGGTGAACCCGGACCGCGCCCTGCGGCGGCTGGCCCAGCACCGCGGCTGGCCTGTCCACGTCTTCAGCGCGCTGCCCTCGGCCCGGCCCGCAGCCCGCCCGTGAGGGGACGGCTCGCTCAGATTGCGTGCCCGAAGGAGCGCCCCCTTGAGGTGCTGCCCAGGAATGTGACGCGGGGGATCGATCGAGATGAGGAATCGGTCATGCCCTGGGCTTGGCCCGCCAGCCGATCCGCCGTAGAAAGGTCACAGGAACGTCCTGGCACGGCGGCTGGGTACCCACGCGACCGAGGGGCCCAGGTAGGCGGCCGAGGTCGGGCCGCGACGACGAGCCCGCGTCCGGCGAGGACGCGGGCAGCCGCCGCGGCCCCCCGGCATGACGAGGTGCGCGCATGGTAGCCCGCGCCGCCGTGTCAGGCTAAGTCCCCCAGGCAACGTCTCCCCCGCCCGTGACGACCGGGCGTCTCCCCGCCCGTGACGACCGGGCGTCTCCCCGCCCGTGACAGCCCCCGGCCACCCTGGAAACCGCCTTCCCTGGGGCCATTTGGACACGCCCGAAGAAAGCAGGAAGGCCGCGCGGAGTGACCCCGTGGTAATCCCGTAAGATCACTTGCCGGGGGAAACTGATGTTGCCGGGATAAGGGACAATTCCTGGCGCCCCGCGCCCGGGCTGGCCCGGCCGCGAACCCGGGCACGCACGCGAATCACCGGTGCGGAAGACTGAACGGCAGGATTGCGCGCGAGGGGAGTGTGCATGTGATGGCCAGATCCGCGGCACCGCAGTCGCTCGGCAATGACAGCGAGCCATCAATCGGCGATCTTGTCTCCCAGGCCGTCAGGGACGTCACCCAGTTGGTCAAGTGTGAACTGGCGCTGGCGAAACTGGAGCTCCGGGACGACGCCAAGCGGCTCGGCCTGGCCGCGGCCCTGCTGGCCATCACGGCGTTTACCGGCTGCCTGATCCTCGTGCTCCTCTGCTTCGCCTTCGTCTACGGCCTGGTCACGCTGGGGATCTGGACCTGGGCCGCGTTTCTCATCGTGGCCGGTGTGTGCGTGCTGCTGGCCGGGGTAGCGGTCCTCGTCGTCATCGTCAAGGTGCGCGGCGTGAGCGGGCTCCGGAAGACGAGGCAGACCGTGCAGGAAGACCTGGCGCTGCTCAAGCGGGACGAGGACGCTCCCGCTCGGCCGGCGGTCGAGGCAGGCTGATCCAGTGACTTTCCGGGGCGACGCGGCGGTCTACGTCGAAGGCCCGTGGTCGCACCGTGCGGTGAGCGCGAACGGGACCCGGCTGCACGTGGCCGAGAGCGGCGACGGCCCGCTGGTACTGCTGCTGCACGGGTTCCCGGAGTTCTGGTGGACCTGGCGGGAACAGCTGGCCACGCTGGCCGCGGCCGGCTACCGCGCCGTCGCCCCGGACCTGCGCGGGTACGGCGGCAGCGACAAGCCGCCCCGGGGTTATGACCTGGTCACCGCGGCCTCGGACGCGGCCGGCCTGATCCGTGCCCTCGGCGAGGCCAACGCCGTGGTCATCGGGCACGACTGGGGCGGGCTGGTGGCCTGGACCATGGCCGCCTACTACCCCAAGGTGGTGCGCAGGCTGGCGGTGATCTCGATGGCGCACCCGCTGCGGATGCGCTCCGCGGTGGTCACCGACCCGCTGGGCCAGGGCCGCCGCAGCGGTTACGCGCTCGGCTTCCAG
>Ga0187851_10000603_pt1 | contig 36285 bp, 22 predicted proteins | sample June2016WEW_6_10_FD_132997 | JGI IMG/M metagenome (GOLD analysis project Ga0187851, IMG submission 132997) | Peatland microbial communities from SPRUCE experiment site at the Marcell Experimental Forest, Minnesota, USA - June2016WEW_6_10 | ecosystem: Environmental > Terrestrial > Soil >...
CGTCGATGTTGACGTAGGCATAGCCTGCGTCGGCCATTCCGGAGCGAACCATCGCGTCGGCGGCCTCGCGGATCATCGGGTCCGTAATGCGGTTATAATAGGCATACCAATGGTTCCAGCCCATCGGCGGCGTCAGTGCGAGCTTGTCGCCGCTGACGATCCTAAGCAGCCGCACTGCCGCGCCGTGCCGGTTCTCTGCCCGCAACGTCACGGCATACGTGCCTCGTGGGGGGGCGGTGCCGGTGATGTATCCGTTGTCGGCATCGAGCCGCAGCCCCGCTGGCAGAGCGTCGGCAGAGAACCTGACCGGACGCTCGCCGGTCGTCGGGATACGGAAGAGGAAGGGGTGGCCGGTCCTGCAGCCGTAGACGCGCGGTCCGTTGATTTGCGGCGCCGCGGACGGCTTGGGTGTGAGGATGACCGCGGTCTCCTGCGGCGTCGGAACCGTGCGCGGCCGGGCGCCGGCAAACGAGAAGCGGGCGTCGGCCCAATCGCCCAGGCCGGAGCCGTCGCCTTCGCCGGCATGGTCGATCTTGAGCAACAGCGAATGCACGCCGTGCAGGCCGAGGTCCACCGCCTGCGCGGGCTCGCCCCGCCTCAGGGCCCTCGACCCCCAAAGTCTGCGGTCGTCCCCGAAGATCTCGAAAACCACGGCCGCGTTGGCGCCGGTTGCGGAGTCGTCGACCCCGACCGATGCGGTGAACCGTTCCGTACGTCCGTCTAGTTCGAGCCAGAGGGAGCCAGTGGCGTAGGTTGCGACCCCGTGTTCGAATTCCCGGCCGGCAATGGAGAGCGGCTTCCCGGACTGCGTCCGGTCGATCTGCGGCTTCTCCCAACCGGCATATTGCAGGCGCGTCAGGTCGAGTTCGGTGAGTCCCACCGTCTCCGCGGCGCCGGCCGCCTGCAGCGCCAGCGCCGAGACCGCAAGCGTGCAGAGCCAGGACCGAGCCGTGGGATTGTTCATGTCGGGTGTGATCTTGGAATTGGCGGCGCAGCCCGGGCCTCCTCGGGAGTCCGGTTCGGACTCCATCGGTGGCGGGCTGCCAGCGCAACAATCTCCCGTCATACGGGCTGACGTCCTGGACCAACACCGGCCCGGACATGGATCAAATGGTCGGGCATCTGCCCGCGAAGGCGCGCTACGACAGCATGCGGCAGTGACTCGGCCCAGGAATCACACAGGGGTGATCATTCCAGCATGTCTGCCTTTGCATTCCCCAGGACGGGAGGGGTTACGCTAGACGCGAAGACACAGATGGGGTTCCGGATCCCGGATAATGGAAATACGCAACAAGCAATAGTGCAGTGAACAACCCAGGCTTTATCTGGACGAAAATGCACGGACGTACTGCATGAGCGGACAATCCAAACCCCCCGTTGGCCGTGATGGGCCACCGACGCCAGGCACATCAACACGGACGAACCAGATCGACCAGACACAACACTGGCCCAACGAACCGCATGCGCGCCGCTCAACTAAGCCGGAACGATGCAGTTGAAAGGGGCCACCGATTGGCAAGTGATTGGGATTGATGAAAAAGAACCAATCGGAGGACGATGGTCCGCATCACCAATCGGTGGCGGACGCATTTGAGTTCAAAAGTGCGGGAAAATCAATCGCGGTGGAGTTCACCGATCAGAAACTTAGCGCCCATGCCGGCAGTGCTGTGTTCTGGGCGTGGCTGCATGGGACTCGCTGGAGTGCGAGGTTGGCCGAACATCTGCCTCATCGCGCTGCGAGGTCGAACAACCACCTGACTGCGTTGGACAAGGCGCTGGCCTTCACGCACGGGCTGTTATGCGAAGCGCGCAAACTAACCCATGTCGCGTATTTCCGTCGTGATCCGATGGTGCCGGAATTGCTCGGTATCCACCGGGTCGCCAGTCAGTCGAGTTTGTCGCGATTCTTTGCGGGCTTCACCTCGGCAGGAACCAATCTGCGCTGTTTCCGGCCACTGTGGCGCTGGTGTGTCGAACGGCTGCCTTCGCGTCGCGAAGGCTATACGCTCGATCTGGACTCGACGCGGCTGCTCCATGTGGACGGTCATCAGGAAGGCGTGCAAACGGGCTACACCCGCATGGGGTTCAAGCCGTGCTTGCATCCGCTCCTTGCGGTCCTGGCCGAAGCGCGGCTCGTGGTCCAACTGTGGTTGCGCGCAGGCAGCACTCATTGTGGCAACAACGTCGTGGCGTTCTTCCTGGACCTGTGGGAACAGCGTCCGCGGCATGTACGGCTGCGGGCCGTGCGGGCGGATAGCGGGTTTTGCGTGCCGGAGTTGCTCCAGCTCTGGGAGCAGCTGCAGCTACCGTATATCGTCGTGGCGAGGCTAACGACGTCGATCCAGAGCTTGATCCGCAATGACATGGTCTGGACTGCGACCGAACTCGCAGGCACCGACGTGGCCGAAATAGAGTATCAGTCGAGAGGTTGGGATAATCCCCGTCGGATCATCCTCATCCGCCATCGCCAGACTGATCGTCCAGAGGCTGGCGGCAAGAAGCTCTTCGATATGCCCGGCTACTTATACCAGGCGCTGGTGACGAGTTTGCCGACCACGGTGCCCCCGCTCGCAGTGTGGCGCGACTACAACGGTCGGGCCGATTGCGAAAACGTGATCAAGGAACTCCAGCAGGGCTTCGCGCTTCCCACGCTGTGCCTGCGCCCGTTCTGGGCAACCGAGGCGGCGTTGTCCTTGGCGACTCTCACCTACAATCTCACCGTCCTGTTCCAACGGGCGCTCGGATGGCAGACCAAGGTGACCATCCACTCCCTACGGTTCTGGCTGTTTATTACCCCAGGAATCATCGCGCATCCCGCCGGGAAAACCACCATCAAGCTCGCCGTGCCTTCCCGAGAACGCGACTGGTGGACGCGTCTATGGGAGAAGATCTTAAGCCCGTTTCCCAACTGCAATGCAGTCGAGAATCGACCCGCATTTGCTGGCTAAACATGATCCCGACTGCATGGTTCCGGCTAAGAAACCGGGGGCGCTATCCGATCGTTTCCCGCGACTTCGAGGGCACGGCGCTCCTTCAGTTCGGATGTGATTCGCGACAATCTCGCCTCATTCAGCGGATAGAAGAGCACGAGGACGACCGACAGGGCGCCGAGCGACGCCGGAATCACGCTCATCAGCAGCACCAGTCCGTGGAGCGAACCCGGGGTCTGGGCTGTGTTGGCGACGAAGCCCACGCTCTGCATCAGGGCGAGGGCCACCCAAGCCCCGATCGCCCAGCCTTGCTTCTGGGAAAAGATGGACGCGGAAAAGATGAGGCCCGTCGCACGGCGGCCACGCTTCCATTCCCCGTAGTCAGCCGTGTCGGCGTACATGGCCCAGAGCAGGGCGACCAGCGGGCCGCCCGTAACGGAGGCGAACAGATTGATCCCAAAGATCAGCGGGATCTGGTCGGGTCCAAGGAAATAGAAGGAGGCGGTCGACGCGATCAGGATGATGAACAGGGCGACGACCGCAGCCTTTCGGCCCGCGATCCTCGCAAAAAACGGGATCATTATGACTCCGACCAGGGATGCGATCTGATTGCTGGTGTTGAACACCGAGACGAGGCTTTCCCAGCCCCAGACCTGCGTGCCGGCGGCGGACCTGGGCAGGAAAGAGGGCAAGGTCAGCGTCTGCGAGCCGACGTAGTACTTGAAGTAGTGCGCGGTCACACTGCTCCTGATCGCCCCGGAGAGGATGAAGGTGATCGTCGTCGCGAGCACTATCAGCCACGGCCCGTTTGTGACCAGGTCCCCGAGGTCGCGAAGCACCGACGTCTTCTGGGCCCTTGGGGGGCTGACGCGCTCGCGGGTATTGAAGAACGTGGTTAGGAAAAAGATCACCGCGGCGATGCCATAGATCACGAATGACATTTGCCACCCGCGCTCCACGGTCCTGGCGCCCAGCCATCCTCCCACCTTCGACATGGGCAGCAGCGTCGCCGAGACGATGATGCCCCCGGCAAAGGCGCCCACGAGCTGGAACGAGACGAGCGTGGTCCGCTCGTTCGGGTTGGGCGAGATGACGCCAAGCAACGCCGTGTAGGGGATGTTGATGGCGGTGTAGAGCAGCATCACCGCGTTGTAGGTGACATAGGCCCAGACAAGCTTTCCGGAGGCACCGAGATTCGGCACTGTGAATGTCAGCACGCCCATGACAGCCAGCGGCACGCAGAACCAGAGCAGGAAAGGCCGGAATTTGCCCCAGCGCGTCCTGGTGCGGTCGGCCAGCATGCCCATGACGGGGTCGAAGAACGCGTCAATGCCCCGGCTCAGGCCGATCATCGTGCCCGCCGCGGCGGCCCCTATCCCGAATACGTCTGTATAGAAGATCGCAAGGTACGCCATGAACGTCTGCCAGTAGAGGCAGGACGCCAGGTTGCCGAAGCCGAACGAGGATTTCTCGCGGAATCCCAACAGCCTGGGGCTAGGCTCCTGCGGTGCTTGGGTCGGGGTGGCGGACAATTTGGTCGGATTGCAGGGGGGGGAAGCCCGTTCGGGGGCTACAGGACCCCCTGGCTTCTAGATAGGCGGCTGGGAATTTGAAACCATGTACTCCGCAACAGCGGTCCTGGGGACGGGCATCGCCCGGGTCATCCCATGATTCCCCGGATCGCTTCGCAGGCTTGGGCATCGTACTGGTCCAGGCCATTCGGAGGCAGCGGCGTCCGGGCGCTCTCGTAGCCCCCTGCGAGGCAGTCAAACGAGCCGGCCAGGTAGCCGATCCAACCGTTGACCAGGGAGACTGTCCACAGCCTGTCGCCGAGCGTGTTGGCGCGCAGGCGGATCGAACTCCCAACGCAGGGTTCGCTCGGGATTCCAGCCAGGATGATGTCGCCAAGCTGCAGGAGCCCCATTTCCAGAGTCACCTGCCCCGAGCGGAGCGCGCCGGCCGGGAGGCAGCGAATGTCAAGGGCCTCGAGGCCAAGCTGCTGCACCCGGTCCGCGAGCGACCGAATCTCCCATGGCGAAGTTCGGTCCGCTTCCTCGCTCCGTTGGAGCTTGAGCAGGCGCCTGGTTTCGGCGTCCTGGGCGGACGCCGCTGCAGCCGATGATGCCGCGTAGTTCTCCCGGATCGGCACCGTCAGGCTGACGGTCTTTGCGCGGACCACGGGCGGCTGCCACGGTTCAACGGCCCAGTAACGGGATTTCGTGGAGATCCGGGCATCCGGCGGCTGTCGGCGGGCTCCACGCCTCAGCCGTGCCACGACAGCTGACGCGAGGTTTTCCCCGATGTCCTGCGCCACGCGCAGGCCATCGCCGGGCACAGCCTCCTTATGCCAGTAGCTGGGCCCGAAATTTCTCTCGGCGCCAGCCGGGCGTTCACCCACCGGCGGCATTCTGAACTGCATCTCCTCCTTGGGGACGATATCGCCGCACGGACCGGTCAGGTAGATGCACACTCCACCGAGCTCGCGTTCCACGGCGTTCCTGGCAAATCCCGGGAAATCGGGATGATATCGCAGCCTCTGAACATGCGAGGTGGTGTGCGGGTGCGCGGAGAAACGAATCAGGCTTCCGATGGGCTTGTCGTCGCTGCCCACGAAGACGAGTCCCTGCACCAGCGGGTCGACCGGATCATCAAACCAGATCGGGCCCGCGAGTTCAGGGATCTGGGCATGGCGACGCCCGAACACCCGCTCTGCCTGCTCCCTGATGAGGGGGGCACCGTCCGGACGTCCATTCTCAAGGCGATAGCCATACCACACCGTGAAAGCGCCGATTCCGGGCAGGAATTTTCGCCGCAGGATGCTGAAGCGATTTCCAACGTCGGCGGTGGCCTCGACCAGCCTGAAGGGCCGCATGTGGGCCCGGGCCCCGCTTGCGGCGGCAACAGCCCCCTCTGCCAGCACCTCCACGGGAAATGCGAGGAAGAAATCCGGGACTGAGTGCGTGTGCGTGCAATGCACGACAACAGCCTCGCGCCCGCAGCCAAGTGCCGCCGCGACAGCCGTGCGGATCGCCGTGGCCTGCTCGAGGAACATGCAGGTGAGGTCATACACGACCCAGCATGCCAGGCCGGAGTCGGTTTCCACGACGAGACACCGCACTTCCAGGGGCGCCAGGAACCCCTCGGCTGGCAGGACTCTGCCCTCATTCAGATCACGCCGGGCAAAGCCGGCTCGGTATGGTCGTTTCATGGCGGAGATCCTTCCCGGAGGCGACTATGCCATCCTGTCCACGAAGAACAGCGGGTCCTCCTTCAAGGCCTGGTGTGCCTTCCGCCAGAGGGCAGGCGCCTCCAGGAGAAAGCAGTCCGCGGAAAGGACCCTGCCGGCGCTGATGCCATCCCCGGCCATGACGGTCTCGATCCTGTCGTACCTCTGCCGCCAGCCCTTGAAACCGTGGCTCCTGACCCTCATTGCCGCCGCGCTGCCGTCAGCCAGCCTGATCCTGTAATCCACCCATCCGTTGTAAAGGTAGGGGGGCTCGATGAGCTCCTCCACGGCGTGCATCGAGGTGTTGGGCTTCAGGCCGCAGCCGAGGAACAGAATCTGGCCGGCCTCCTTTCCGAGCTTGAAATAGGGCGAATTCGCGCCGCAGGGCGTCACATCCCGGGCATGCTCGCCGAGCATGCTCCCGGCGCGGGGTCCGATCCCGCATGCCGAATGAGTGGGGTGGACGCTCCGTATAGCTCCGGTTCTCTTCCTGAAGAACTCGGGCAGCGCGCCGACGCAGGACGGCGTGCTCAAGACGTCGAACACCGGGTTCTCCGCCTTGACCGTCTCGTAGGAGAGCGCGGGCATCAGGAGAGTCCCTTCGCTCCCAAGCGCCTCGAGCAGGCCCTCAACCGCGGTCTCGGGCCCGTCCGGCAGCTTTCCGAGTGATTTGAGGGACGAATGGACCAGAAGGGTGCCCGCTCTTCTTACGCCCAAACCAGCCAGGTCGCGGGCCATCCGGCACACAACGTCGTTCATGGCCCCGATACTTTCTGCCTCACCGCCCCCAAGGAATTCAGATTGCTTGCAAGAACTGCTGAATGAGCGTGTTCGGATCGGCGAGGTGCCAAGGGATTTTGCACGACAGAGCGGATGCCCATTTCCGGACCGCCTTCGGGTCCGGTCTGGATGGTCTGTTGATGTTGATACGACTGACTCCAGTTGTCTATTCCTGCCCGAGGGGATAGCCCGGCTTGCCAGCCCTGATTGGAGCCACGGATAGATGTGGACTCTCGATCAGTGGACGCGGCCGCGGCGATAAATCGGGTGGCGTCTGCGCGTTCGTCAGAACGGATTGGCGCGCGCGTGCGGCTGTTTGCCGCCAAGAAAAAGCACCAGGTTCTCAACCGCGCAAGTGGCCTGCCGCGCAACGCTTTCGTAGGTACGGGACCCGATGTGAGGGGTGATGATCGCGTTCGGCAGGCCAAGCAGGGGATAACCCTTAGAAGGCGGCTCCTCTTCGAGGACGTCCGCGGCGTAGGCTAGCAGATGGTTTGATCGAAGGGCGCCAGCTACCGCCGCAGTTTCCACGAGTTCTCCCCGGGCACAGTTGACGATCACCGCGCCTTTCCGGAGTTTGCCGATGTTCCCGGCGTTGATGAGATGGCGGGTTTCGGCGTTGAGGCTGGTGTGGAGGGATACGACATCGGCTTGCTCGAGCAGCGCATCGATGGACGCAAAGCGCCCAATGGCGTACTTGCCTGCAAACTCCTCGTCCCAGAACACGTCGTAGCCGATGAGCTTGAGGCCGAACGCCGAGGCCCGTATGGCCACCTCCTTGCCGATCCGGCCCAGCCCAACGATCGCAAGCGTCTTTCCCCACAGCTCTCGGCCCGTGATGCGCTTCCACTCGCCCCTGGCGACAGAATTAACCTCAGGCACGATGTTGCGCATAGCGGCGAGCAACAGCGCAAACGTGTGCTCGGCCACGGTCGTGTGGTTGACGCCCGGCGTGAAAAGGACGGGCACCCTGAGTTCCGTGGCCGCGGCCACGTCGATCTTGTCCAAGCCAATGCCATACTTGGAGATTACCTTGAGGCGCGGCAGAGCCCTCGCGATTACCGCGCGGGTGATCGCATCGTCGCCGCAAAGAAAGGCGTCAAACGATCCCGCCAGCTCAAGCATCTTGGCCTCGCTGAGCGGACCGCGCGCGCGGAACACGTCGAATCCGGCGTCTTCCAAGAGGGCATGGTGCGGCCCGGGCGTGTCCTGGAACGACGTCGTCGTGAGGAGAATTCTAATTGGAGCTTGGGGGGATTTCATGGTTGAGGGACGCCGCATGGCGGGGAAGGAGGCTTGTGCTTTGATTGCTCATTTCCGGCCTTGGAAAGGATCCGGTGCCATGCCGCATCCAATGCCTGCGAGAACGTCGTCGATGTGCGTACAGCCTCACAACCGGTGGCGTGGCGGTACAAAGAGAGGGCTATTAAGGCTCCTCGATTATGGCCAGGTCCCACGGCGCCAATGTGAGCACGGCGGAATTGGGCGTCGGTTTTCCGTCGAGCAGATTTGTCCCGGAGGCGTACGCATAGGGCGCCCGGACCTCGGCACCGGAGTAGTTGAAGTAGTAGTGGAGGCGCTTGCCGAGACGGTTGACGCCGTGCTGCACATGGACCGCGGCAGGCAGTTGCTGGTCGGGGCCCGCGAGTCCGGCCTTCTCCAGGCTGGCGCTCAGGACGGCCGCCTGCAGCCTGTCGGAAAGCCATGTGCCTTCGTAGAGCAGAGTTCCGGCGCCAAATTGGTTCTCGGTGATGGCTGGCCATCTTCCGAAGAAGGGGTGGTCGTAGAAGGCGATCGCCTTGGCGTGCTCGACGAGGAGGAACTCGGCCCAATACGACACCTCGTTGGCGCCCGGGTTCTCGGCGCCCACGTGGAAGGGGTCGCCCCTCAGCGCAAGCGGGTGCTCGAGGTTGGAGAACTCCTGGTAGCTGAAGCCGGCGGCTTCGCGCAAGGGCCCGGGAGCGCGAACCCAGCGGACGGCGGAGTTCTCATTGGCGAATCCGCTCTTGAAGGTCATGACGACGTGGCCGCCGCCCTTAACATAGTCCGATATGCGTTGCAGGAGCGCGTCGTCCGCGATGTAGAGGGCGGGGACTATGAGCAGCTTGTAGCCGGAGTAGTCCTTGGTTGTGGGAAAGACGAAGTCGGCGCTGATATTCAGGCCGTAGAGGGACTTGTGGATCTGCTGGACCAGCGAGTCGTAACCATGCTGCCCTCCGGCAGCAAAGGGCATGAACTCGATGGCATTGAGGGAGTCGCGGCTCCACAGAATGGCCACCTGGCTGTGTATCTGCAGGCCGACCAGGTGGGGGCCGACTTTCTCAAGCTCGTGGGCCGTGCGGCTTACCTCGGCGTAGGCCCGGTTGGGCTCCAGATCGTGGGAGAGCACGCCCTTCCAGTACGTTTCCTGATTGGCCGCGATAGAGGCCCAGTGCCAGTACTCCACCATGTCGGCACCGTTCGAGAGGTGGGTGTAGACGTCCTGCCGGAGTTGGCCGTCGTAGGGCGGGTACTGGTTGGAGGAGGACCAGTCGGTAGTCTGGGCGTTGGTCTCGGTGATCAGGAAGTTGGAGTGCTTCAGGGAGCGGCTGAAATCCTCCTGCAGGGACTGCACGGAGCCGTCAAAGTGATCCTGTGTCGGGTGGTAAACGTTGTCGGCCGCTATGTCCAGGGCCTCGGCGACGGCTTCCTCGTTGACGTCGCGGCTCATCATTCCGCCGTAGTCGGTGGTGACGAACTGGCGGGGTGAGGCGGACTCGCGGACCAGGGCTGCCTGCCAGTGGAGGAAATCGGTCACGCGCAGCTGGCTCCAGCGGGTCCATTCGAGCTTGTAGCCGGTGCTCTGCGCGCCGTCGCGGGTGGGCAGGTCCTCCCAGGTGTGCAGGTCCTCGCCCCAGTAATTGAGGAACCAGGCCTTGCTGAGGGCTTCGGGCGTGCCGAACTTCTTCTCAAGGTAGTGCTGGAAGCCGATGAAGACGTCCGGATTGGCGGCGCCGTAGCTCTTGGTTTCGTTGTCTAGCTGCCAGCCTATGACGGCGGGATTGTCCCTGTAGTGGGCGGCGATGTGGCGGATCAGCCGCTCGGCGTAGAAGCGGTAGGCCGGCGAGTCGGTGTCCATGTTCTGGCGGTAGCCGTACGCGCCCTCGACCGTGGCGCCGCCATAGAAACCGTCGGGAATCCGGCGCGCCAGAATCTCCGGTTGCTGGTGGGCCATCCAGGCCGGGACCGAGTAGGTGGGCGTGCCCAGGATGACCTTTATGCCGGCGGCCCCCATGGCGTCGACGACGCGGTCCATCCAGGCGTATTCGAATCGGCCGTCCTCAGGCTCCCAGAGGCTCCAGGTCGACTCGCCCATGCGGACCACGTTGAGTCCGGCGGCCTTCATCATCGCGACGTCCTGGTCGAGGCGCTCGTAGGGCATGTACTCGTGGTAGTACGAGGCGCCGTAGAGCACTGTGGGGAAATCGAGGGGCGGGGACGAGTGGGTGCCCTGGCCGGCTTGCTGAGCGCCTGCGGGGCCGGCCATCAGGATGGCCGCTCCCGCCACAATCCCAAGAGAGCATTTGCTCGGAAACCGCATGGAGACTCCCTTCAAGGCTGAGATCATTGGAGTTTTCTTATTCCCGACGCATCAGGTCTTCAAGCACGACGGGCGACACCTTTCGGCTACGGGAACTTGATCGCAAATGGAGTGCGTTGAGCGGATGAATGGCTCGTCCGGAGTCGGCATCTGCGGGAAGGGGATTGTCCAATTAAATCCTCGCCAGCGCGTCGGTCGGTGCATCGGAATAATGGCCCCGACTCGATTTCAAATACCCACTGAACTTCTCTGTTTGAAACCCGCGCAAGTGTGCCTACGCATGCCGTGCGCCTGATTGAGGCGCGGTCCGTGAACGGCAATCGATTATCCGAGAACACTGTATGCTGGGCACATAGACCTGCTTCACACCCATACCAACGTCAGAAAAGAAAATCCCATGCCTAAGACCGCACGCATTCCGATTACCAACATCTATATGGATGGTGATTACACCGGCCTCATTCAGGTCGGCCCGGGCAAGAAGCCGATGAACGTGATCCTGGACACCGGAAGCAGTGCGCTTGCGCTCAACGGCAGCAAGTACCATCCGAACGTAACTGGCAGCGATCAGGTCACGTCCCTGGCCCAGACGGATAGCTATGGCGACGGCAGCAGCTGGACCGGCGCGGTCCTGAAAAGCGACATCACGGTCGGCGGACATGGAGCGCAGGTGACCGTCGCCGGTGCCGAGGTGGCGGTGGCTTACCAGGCGTCCTCCAACATGTTTCGCAAGGCGGACGGCATTCTCGGGCTGGCCTACGCGCCGCTCGATGATGCGTTTCAGATGCCGGACCCGACGTGGCCCGAGCGCTACACCGGCAAGCAGATCGTGGGCGCGGGGAAGCAGGCGACCGTGGTGCCTTTCTTGACGCTGCTGGCCAAGGAAGGCCTCGTTTCGGACAAGATCTCGTTCTATACAAGACGATCCTGTATCCATCAGGGGGCCGCGGCAGGGGATGATCCGCTCAATCAGGGCTGGCTGATTGTCGGCGGCGGGGAGGAGTGCACTGATTTGTATACGGGAGCCTTCCAGACCGCGAAGATCCTGGCGGACGACTGGTACAATACCAACCTGAAGGCCGTGAGAGTCGGGACCACGACGGCGATAAATGTTGCCGCGCGCGGCCATAAGGGGATGCCGTCGAATTCGATTGTCGATAGCGGGACGAACAGCCTCAACTTCGGGCCGAAGCTGCTGGAGGCGATCATTTCCAAGTTCAGCGCGGCGCAGGAGGCGCAGCTTATGGCGTCGATCTTCAAGAACACTCCGGTTTCGGTCGCCGACCTCAACCTCTCCGGATGGCCCAATCTCACCTTTGTCCTCCAGGGCGACGCTGCCGACGTCACGCTGACCGTGGCTCCCGGCGACTACTGGCAGGTGAACTCGCCGAAGGTCGGGTCGGCCACGGCCGCAATCACGCAGGGGCAGGATGGGTTGGCGATTCTCGGGCTCCCGCTCATGAATGGCTACTTCACGATCTTTGATGGCGAGGCCGATGGTGGCCGCGGGGCAATCAAGTTCGCGGCGAGCAAGCGTTAGGAGTCGCCCCAGGATTCGAGGGCGCCGGAGTCCCGCCGCCGGCAGGGCACGGCGAATGAGTTCCGGGCCCCTTTGGGCCCCGTCTTCAGATCGGATGGCCTGGTCAGGGCCAAGGAGCCAAGGGGGGCTCCTGGCGGCCGCCGGATTTCATGGCGCGATGGGGCTGGGGGAGCGCGGGCTCGGACCGGCACCCAGAGTGGCCCGAATCGGCGAAATCACACCACGGATTCACCGGGCGCTGGGCACCGCCTCCAGGACCACAACGGACTGGTTGCCCACGCCGTAGGTCCCGCCGATCGTCGCGCCGCTGGAGGCGCCCCAGCAGTTGCCGGAAGCCTCGGCCCAGTTGTTCGTGTCAATGAGCCTGACCCAGCGGGTGCCCGCAGGACCGGCGGGCACCCTGTAGGTGACGCTTGAGCCCGAGAAGTTGACCATGGCCACGAAATCCTGGTCCCCCACCGCGCTTCCGGAGACATAGATCGTGGCGGAAGGACTGCTCCATTCGCTGAAGCCGCCCGATCCGTCGGCGTTGGTGAAGGTCACCGGCTCATTGTAGTCCTGCTGCCGGAAGGCGGAATGGGCCGCCCGGAGCCGCAGCAGGTACCGCAGGAATGCAAAGTTCCCATTATTCGGACCGGCAAAGGTCCCGAGGTTGTTGTCATAGCCCATGGTCCCGCCCGTCGTGTCGCCGGTCGGGACCGTGTCGGGGCTGTTGGTGCCGATCATGGCGTAGTTGTTCCAGGTGGCCGCCGAGTCGACGTCGTAGGCATTGTTGTTGCCGTTCACCGTCCGCCCGAATTCGTCGCCCCAGACCATCATCGGCAGTCCCCGGCTCAGGACCTGGAAGGTCCAGAGGGACCGGATCACCTGCCGCCGGACCACCTGGTTGCCGCCCCAGGTCGAGCTCTCGTTGTTGCTGCTGCCCCCGTCGCTCGGGCCAAACGGCCACGATAGGCCGGCGTTGGCCTGGGAGGCATAGCTGACCAAGTCCGTCATGTTGAATCCATCGTGGCACACCAGCATGTTCACGGTCTTGTGGGGGCCGCCGGCTCCGTTGAAGTGGCCGTAGTCCCCGTAGAAGGCGTCGGCGTAGCCCACTCCGTTCGTCCCGGAGAGGTTCCCGGTCACGGCGAGGCGGACCGCATCCCGGTAGTTGCCGTTCCATTCGGCCCAGCCCGGGGGGAAGTTGCCGATCTCGTTCCCGTCATTCGCGTCCCATGGCTCCGCGATGATCTTGACTGCGTTGGCGCCGGCCCAGGAGGCGATGCCCGCCAGGAGAGGCGAGGAGATCGCCCCGCTGGTCGCGAAGCCGGAGGGCCCGTTGCGCCCGAGTTCCACGGCCAGGTCGAACCGGAACCCGTCCACCCCCATTGTGTCGTGCCAGTAGGCCAATGAATCCTTCACCAGGTTCTGCACGGGCGGGGAACCGCAGTTGAGGTTCTCCCCGACGCCCGTCGAGACCCAATAGTAGTTGGGGGCGCCGGGGGAGAGCGTGTAGTAGGAGCTGTTGTCCAGCCCCCGGAACGCGTCGATCTCCGCCACGCTGGGATTGCCGTTGGCCTGGAGCCCCCCTTCGCCCGTGTGGTTGTAGACCACGTCCAGGTAGACCTCGATCCCGGCCCTGTGGAAGGCGGCCACCATCTTCTTGAACTCGGCCGTGGGGCCGCCCAGGGCCGGGTTGCTCGCGTAGCGCCTGTCCGGGGCGAGGAACCCGTAGGACCAGTAGCACCAGTATCCGGGCCCCGACGAGGTGGGCGCGGTCGTGGAATTCGCCGCGTTGTTGGTTTCCTGCACCGGGAGGAACTCCACGGTGTTGAAGCCCAGATCCTTCAGGTAGCCGGCCATATAGGCGGCCCCGGCATAGGTGCCGCGCAGGCTGTCGGGGACGTTCGCCGCGTCCTGAAAGCCCGAGTAACGGCTCAGCAGCGCCGTCAGTCCAACGCTGGACGGGTGCGCCGTGAGCCCCTTGAGGTGGGTTTCGTAGATGATCGCGTCCTTTTGATTCAGGTTCGGCCTGGGCCCGGTATCCGTGGCGTCCAGGAGCGCCACGGCCTTGGGCGCCCAGCGGCCGGTGTCGACCTGCCGCTGGTCGACGGCCACCCCCCCGGTGACGGGACCGGCGTAGGTCAGGCCCGCGCCGCCGCCGGACAGATACATCCCGTATCCCTCCCCGGCGGCCAGCAGGGCCGGAGTGACCAAGCTATGGGAAAGCTCACGGGCATAGGGGTCATAGAGAACCTTGTTCGGATTGAAGCGGTTCCCCAGGGAATCGCAGTCGCTGAGGAAGCCGGCGGCGGAGTTGCCGCGGGCCCATCCGCTGCTGAAGGGCCAGTTTGGGCCCCAGGCCCGGAAGGCGTACAGGGCCGGTCCGGGCACGCCGGCCACGGCAGCCCGCCAGATGTTGTCGGCGCCCTTCGCCATCGCGTAGTCATAGGCGGCGTCCGCCCCGGAGTCGGCGAGGTAGATCTCCAGGACCACGTTCGTGGCGTTGGCGGAATACACGCCCACCTGCAGTATGCTGCCGTACCCTGCCGTGTACGACGAGCCCAGCTGCCAGTTGGCGGTGCCCCAGCTTGAGGGGCTCACCGCGGAATAGGCGCCGGAGGCGGGGTGGTTGCTGCCGGCCTCCGAGGCAAGAATCCGGGCGGAAGCCGGGCCGATCGACGCCAGGGCCCCGATCAAAAGGGGAAGAATCCGCCGGAGGAGGTGCATTCTGGGATGGATATAGTCTTTGTGCGGCAACCAGCAGCGGCAACTGTGCCATGCCGGCGCCGCCAAGAGGGAACGGGCCGACACAAACCCCGGGGCGCGGCGGTCGTGACAATGGCGCTGCCGAAGTCACGGTCGGCCAGCGCCATCTGGCTTGTGCTCCCATCGTCGACATTGGGGGCAATTCGTGGGCGAGGGGACGAAGGGCCGGGCCTGGCTTCACGGAATCTTGCCCGATGATTTCGATCTCGATTACAAGGCGTCGACCCGCCATCGCGCCGGCGATGTTTGGGTCCACGGATGGTTCACGGACAACGAACTGCGCAGGGGAGGCGGTTGGCGCGGCTCAGGGGAGCGCCTCACGATGTTTCTCGACCTGCCTGCGAGCGCGCCCGGCAAGAAGGCTGCGGCCGGCCTCCTCCAGGATCGCCATTGCGATGTGACAGGCCGAGATGTTTCCGGAGCCAATCGGCCGCCGCGCGAAGTCCAAGCCTGCATCACCTGTTCCAAATGGGAGCTCGATTCACCGGGCAAGGCACCCTACTGCACGCTAACCGGCATTCCGACCCCAACAAGCGTCACCAGTGTGAGCACGTCCCAGTTGGCCAACCGGAAACAGCCATGGGATTCGGTCCGGCCCACGTTTTCCGGATCCGGCGTCCCATGGATCCCATACCCTGGCCTATCGAGGCCAATCCAAGCCACGCCAACTGGATTGTTCGGACCCGGCGGCACGGTGAGCTTGTGACCAAGCATCCTGCCCTCCTCGGACTCGGGAAACAGATCGGGATCAAAGGTGTAGTCAGGATTGGGGATCACGACCGTCACGTGAAGGCCGCCAACGGGCCTCTTTTCCACCATCCGGGCAATGCTCACGGGAAAATGCGCGATCACGCGACCCAGCGCGTCGAACACCTCGAGTTCGTGCGTGTCCAGCGTGATTACGATCTGCGCTGCGGTGCCGCTCACGACCACCCGCTCCACCGCCGGAACCACGATTTTTGTGCCGGGCAACACGGTCTCCCAGTCGACACCGGGATTCAACCTTCGGATCAGGTTTGGATGGGAATGAAACCGCTCGGCAGCCAGCTCGATGGCCGACGAATAGCCCAACGACTGCAACTGCGACTTCTCGAGCCACGTCTTTGGCTCGGGATGCAGTTCGCCCAGCTCGATCGCCGTAAAGGTATAGGTGCCAAGCGCCGGCGCCGACAGTCGCAGTTTCTCCCGCGTAGCCGCATCCAGGAGACCCGTTTCCTTGATCCCTGCGCCGCGCTGAAACGCACTCAATGCCGCCGACGTCTGGACGCCGGCGACGCCGTCAATCGACCCGCAGGAAAAGCCGCGCCGGTGGAGCTCGACCTGCAATTCGAGGGTCGAATCGGCGAGCAGCGCCTGCTTCGGCGTGTCTGCCGGCATACTGTCCCCGGGGGGGGCGGCCGCCAGCCCCGGCCTGCAGCAAAGGAAGGGAAGGATGGCCAAGGAGAGTCGAACGCAGATGCAGCGCGGCAGCGTGCCGTGTAATGCTGGCGGCATCGTCATGTGGGGGAGATGGATCCGGCGTGAAAGACTACCGCGACCGGCCGCGGCCGGGTCTTCCTGGGGACGCGATGCTGCGCGTGGTCTCCCCTGCCTGACGATTGCACGGCGATCGCGAGGCGGCCCGATTGAGCGGCAATCGGAGGGGTTTGAATGGTCGCCTCGTGCGGCGTCAGCGGCCCTACGCCAGCATTTGAGTTCTTCCCGCCCTTGGGGCGGCTCGTGAAATTCGGATGCATTGGATGTTCGTGAGGCTCCCGTGAGGATGGATTGCCTAAGGCAAGAGTGCCCCTCCCGCCATATATACTGAACGACCGGTAGCGGCGAAATGGGGGACTCACCTACTTCGTGGGAGTCCCGCCGGTTCGCTCAGATTCCCAGGTCGATGGGCCAGGGCGGGTCACCCCATCTATTCTTCAGCATGTACCTGTTTTCAGCGAAATGGGCGACCCCTGCCGCTATTGCCCGGAGCGGGTGGCCGGGTTTGAGGTCCGCCCGGGATTGTTAGGCGGCCCCCGGCTGTGGCGGCGGTGCTCGAATTGACCAAGGCCCAATGCGGCCTCTTCCTGGTGGTGCCTCCTTAATCCTCGATTCGGGCAATTCATTCCACTAGTTACGCTCCGCTGAGACGCGCCGACTGAAGCCTATGACGTATTTTTTCCGAACCTTTCTGGCATGTGCCCTCGCCGCGATCACGGGCGGATGTAATACCACCGTCGTCACCACGTCGCAGGGCGCCGACTTCAACAAGTCCGTGACGGCTGTCGCGGCAAACCTGAAGGCTTCGCTTTCCGAGATACAGTCCGTGGAGGTCGCAAACCGGGTCGACGCCTATGCCAGGGGCACCCAACGGACGCTGGAGCACCTCGACCTCGCTCCGAACCTTTCGGATCAGGAGGTTGGGGTGATCACCAGCCAGTTTGATTTCCTGGTCAAGTATTCCGAGGCCCTGAAGGACGCGACCTCGCCGGGGACGTCGTGGGGCAAGAGCGTGTCGGGCATCAATTCGGCCGAATCGAAGCTGATGGGTGATTCTCAGGGCCTGGAAAACAAACTCAGCGGGAGGACGGTCATCACGGATGCCAACGTCAAGACGTTCAATACAGATGCCGGCGGGGTCGCGAAGGCGGTATCCGCGATAGGTGAAGGCGCCCTGACGCTCTACGGCGAGGAAAAGGCCTCCAAGATCGCCGGCGCGGTGAACCCGGACATCCAGAAATACTGCGCCGACCTCGAGGCCCTCCTCACGGCTGATCCGGATTCGAAGGCGCCAAGGACCGGACTGGCGGGCATCCTTCTCGCCGACTACGAGGAAAGAATCGCCTCGGTTAAAATCCTTGCCACCACCGTGGCGCCCCCGACCGGGCCTGACGATCCCGGCTATTTCCCCGCGGTTCGGCGGCGAAGCGCGGTCCTCAATGAATACTCGGCTCTCCTCGAAAGCGAGAAGACCGGCCTGGCGAAGGTGATGGCGCTGCGGAAGGCCGTTGCTGACATCGCCTCGGCACACGATTCGCTGGCAAGGAAGGATGACGCGTCATTCAAGGAGAAGCTCTCAGACATGGACGAATTGGTGCGCAGCGTCTCCACGGGCAGCCCGACCCCTGCCGCAGCCCCGTCGAATTGAAGCCCGGCATCCTCTGTTTGAACAATATGGAAAATTCACAGGAAAAGACGCCGATCGTCGCCCAGACACTGGCGCAACTGTACGACGGCTCGGATGCGCTGGATAAGATCATAGGGGCCCCGTCAACCGCACTGGACGTCTATCGCTCGGCCGTGAAACAAAAAGGTGAGATCGAGGAGCGGATCTCAACCCTCGAAAACCTTCAGCTGGCACGCGATACGGACGCAATGCAGGCATTGGTCCCGGGACTTAAGCAGGCAAAGGCGAACCTGGACGGCGTCCTCGGCTCGATTTCGAAGGCCAGCGACCTGGTGGACGGCGTTACGAAGTTCCTCGTGGTTGTCGACGCCCTGGTGGCTGCGGCGAAAGTCGTGGCATAGATGGTCCGCAGGCGCCGGTTTCGCCCTCCCCTTGTTGCCCTTTGAGCGAGGTATCCGGCCGTGGGACCCTTTTCGCGTCGGCGCACATGCTTGCGGGGGCATAGCCGGGACGGGCCCCCGCGTTCAATTCCGGGGAGGCCGGCCGCCGGGGACTCCGCGCCGGTCGAGCCCAACATTTGCCTGTGAGAGTCGGGCCCGCCCGGGCCGTCCAGGGGCCTGATGAAAGGGGTGGGTAGTGCGCCCTTGTGGCGGTCAGGCGCGGCCGGAAGGGCCGGGGGTATGCCGAGCCGGGGGGTTTCCGGGGGCGACCCGGGTGCCATGACAAGCGCAGGCCGTTGATTGGCTCCCAAGCCGTTGTCTGCGAAATCCGACGCAAATCACGGCGTTCCGCCCCCAGCTGGCCGTTGCAACGAGGAGAGCCGCCGCGCCACAGTTCCCCGCACAGTCCATACCGCCTGCGGGTCCTCCAGCTGGTGAGAGGACAAAGCCGGATTCGACTGCATTGACGAAGACCTGCCCGCGGTGATTACTACGGGCGCGAGCTCGATGCAGGTGCGTCACGCAATGAAAACCGAGAACCCCAAAGGGCTGGCCCAATCCGATGCAATAGGCTCACCTCAGCATGGCGGGCGCGCGGACGGTTCGTTCGATTTTCAGCACCTGATAGACGAGGAATTCGCACGCCTCGATTCCCCGGGGCCTACAGGCGGAGAGAAGCAGGATCCCAAATTCCCAAAGGTCGCAAAGGCGGCCATCTCGGGCGAGCCTTGGGCCTGCCGCACCCCTTGCGACCGACTTGGCCTGGCACTCTCGGGGGGCGGCATTCGCAGCGCCACGTTCAACCTGGGCCTGCTGCAGGCGCTCGAGCACCAGAGTCTCCTCAAGGAGGTCCATTACCTCTCCACCGTGTCTGGCGGCGGATACATCGGAGGCTTCTGGACGGCGTGGCTGCGAAGAAACGCGCCGCGGCCGTCCAATGAGCCGGCGCCATATTTCCCGGGAAAAAAGGAGGAAACGGCGCCGGCCGGGGAGGGGAGCGGGCTCAACAGACCCGAGCCGGCGCCAATTCGGCATCTGCGGGAATTCAGCCGTTTCCTGATGCCCCGCCTCGGATATTTCTACGCCGAGACATGGGCCGGAATCGTCGCAATCCTCGGCGGCATGCTTCCCGCGCTCTTTGCAACCACGGCCCTCATAGCCTTGTCCTACTTTCTCTGGTTTCTGCTTGCGTGGAGGCTGGTGGGCGGCTCGGCCCCATCCATCTCCATCACCGTGGGAGTGATGACACTTGTGATTCAGCTGTTCTCCGAGTGGACCTGGCGCGAATCCGGAATCTGGGGCGGCACCAAGGGGACCGGCAAGGCCGAGGAGAGTTTTCCTGCCTACGTCATTGTGGCCATCGCCGCCAGCGCCGCTGCCGCCTGGTTGGCGCCCCATATCGTCGCCATCCAAGGCGGCGCCGCTCAGGTCTGGCTGGACAACGCCGGGTTCCTGCTCGATGCGAGGAAGGCGCCCCTGCCTGAAAATGGGGGGTTCAGCTGGGTGCCGTTCGCATTGTCCGCGGCATGGGGCCTGGTGGCGGTGCTGCTGCTTTTCTTCAGGGCGCTGTGCGCCCTGGGCGCCACCGACGCCTTTACCAGGCTCTCGCAGATGCTGGAGCGGGCGACGTCAAGGTCTGTCGTGCCGGCGCTTATCTGGGCGGCGTTCACGCTCATCTGGGAATCGAGCCGATGTGTCGTGTTGCCCAGCTTCCGACCCTATGTCGCGGCCGGGACCGGGGCCAGCGCGGCGGCATGCGGAGGCCTCTTCTACATGCTGCGCGATTGGCTCGGCAAGCCTCCGCAGGACACCAATGCGACCCGGTTGTTGGGGAAAGCCTCCGCAGCGCTGAAGCCGATCGCTCCGCAGCTTCTGGCCAACGCCGCCGTCGCCCTGCTCTTCTTCCTGGTCTGCATCCTGATCCAGTGGTTCGGATGCAAGTACTCCATCCGCTGGGTGGGCTACGTTGCCTCCGCCGCATTCCTGCTCACGTTCGTCCTCTTCAATCCCGCCAGGGTGGGCCTGCACGAATTCTACCGGTCACGCATCTGCCGCTGCTTCCTCGGGGCTGCGACCGCCAGGGAGTACCCCGAGTACCTGCGGCCGACCGTCGAGCAGCCCGGCGACGATCTCAGCCTCGGCCAATTGCGGGAGGGACCGAGCCATCCGATCCACCTGGTCTGCTGCACGGCCAACAACCTGTCAGGCGACGTGCTGGGCAACCTTTACCGCGGGGGCCGCAGCGCCACGGTGTCCCTGTTCGGCCTCAGCCTGGGAGACGACAATTCGCGCATGGACTCGCTGCGCCTGTCGTCGGTACTGACGGCCTCCGCAGCCGCCTTCAATTCCCAGATGGGAAGTCTCTCCATGCGGCTCGGACCCGCAGTCGCCTTCCTGATGTGCGCCCTCAACCTCCGCCTCGGTCTCTGGGTGCAGCATCCGCGCAACCCGAGGAAGAGTTGGCCGCTGCCCGGATTGCCCTTCTTCTACGAGATGTTCGGCTACACCGATTGCGACCCGCCTCCGCCCGAGGCCACAGTTGGCGGGACGCACCCCAATGACGTCAGAAAGGGGGTCCGCGACGCCCTCAGCTACGCCAGGATGCTGCATCTTTCGGACGGGGGGCACTTCGAGAATCTCGCAGTCTACGAGCTGGTCCGCCGGCACTGCCGCTACATTGTCGCCTCGGATTGCGGCGCCGATTCCGAGGTGGCCTTCGACGACCTCGCCAACGCCATGCGCAAGGTCCGCGAGGACTTCGGAGTCGAGATCGAGGTCGACGTCAGCCCCCTGTGCCCCGATGCGAACGGGTTGGCGCGGCAGCATGCCGTGGTCGGCACCATTCACTACGATGGCCTTGCCGGCAATGACAAGGGCACCTTCATCTACATAAAGCCCTCCCTGACCGGCGACGAGGCTCCCGACGTGCTCGAGTACAAGAAGCGCAACAGCTCATTCCCCCACGAGACGACCGGCGACCAGTTCTACGACGAGCCGCAGTGGGAGTCCTACCGCTGCCTCGGCGAGCACGTTGGCAACGTCATATTCCAGTATGTCGAGGAACGCTCAGCGCCGCCGAGCACGGGCTTGCGCTTCGTCCAGGAGGTGTTCCACGACGCCATAGAGCGCTGGTCCCTCCTGCCCGACCGGCAAAGCGCGGTGTTCGTCGCCCTCAACGAGCGCTGCAACGCGCTGGACGCATCGATGCGGGAGAACGCCCCGCCCGCCCTGCGCTCGGAGTTCTTCCCGGAGGTTGGCGCGACCAAGTCCGCGGCACTTGTGCAGGCCGTGTCGGCCGACGACGAGATGCGCATCATGTTCCTCCTCATGCAGGCCGCCCAGGTCATGGAGGATGCGTGGGGGACCGCCCACCTGTCGACGCTGTGGTCGCACCCGGTCAACGAGGGCTGGATGCGCTATTTCGAGCGCTGGGCCTCGACGCCTTCGTTCCGCCGCTGGTGGCCCCTGCTTAGCCCGATCTACAGCGTCCGTTTCCGCGACTTTGTGCGCGACCGGTTTGGAATAAGCATCGGGGATTACAATGCCTCGGCCAAGTCCGCGGCCCCGGGAGCCGTCCTGAAGCTCTCCCCCGACATTGCCATCGTCGACCTCGCGGAATCTGGGCCCGGATTCGCATGGAATCAATGGGTCGCGCGCCGAGAGGCGCTCAACCTCGAGCGCCCCGAACTGAAGCGCTTCCGGGCCGCTGTCTTCAGCCTCATCCTGCCGCCCGGCCGCGATGGGAAACCCAGCGTGCCCCTGCAGGTTGGCTTCCTCTTATATCGATACGAGAGCGCCAAGAGTCCCGGGTACGTCGAATGGGGTAGTCGGGATCTTTTCGTCCCGCCCCCCCTTGTCGGGGCGGGCATCACCACACGCCTGCTTGACGAGGTGACCAAGCACTTTGACGAGTCCGGGCCGAGGGATCTGCGGGTCGCCATGGACAGAAGCCTCTTCGATCTTGTCGAGGAACCGGACAGCGTGCCTCGGCCGTTCACCGATTCCGGGAGCCGCTTCCAGCGCGTCCACGACATCAGCTTCTATAGAAGCCGCGGTTTTGACTACTTGCGCACCGATACTTCCGGGTTGCCCGCTGCCGGCGCGCACGCAGCCCGCGACCAGCACCGGATTGATTGGTTCCAAAGACACTAAGGGGAATCGCCTCCTTGGGCCGGCTTCCGCTCGCACCCTTCGTTCACCTTGAGCATGACGGGTGGGAGCAAAGCGGGTGAGAGATGTCGGCGGCATTGTGCGCCCTCTGGACAATGGCCCCCCCTTGGGCCCCTTTGCTTGGGAGGGTTAGCCGGCCATGCGTTGCGGCCAAGGCGGTTGATCGATTCGCTGGCTTTGGCCCTCGGTGGCCGGGGACCTGATTGAGGGGAGGGGCCATTGCGCCTCGGGTCCTAATCAAAGTCACTTCGGCTGGTGGGGGAGGGTCACCACCATCCCTGCGTCCAGGACCTCACTTTCCGACTGGAATCCTTCTGGCATGGGTGTGTGCTATGGTGCAATCCCCGCATGACCACCCCGTGGAGATCGCCCCGCCTTTGCCCGCGTCCCAGCAGCGGGTCAGCGCGGGTCGGCACGACCGCGCTTGCAGCGTGGATACTTCTGTTGCCCTGCGCAACGAGGGCGGGCGCGGGGGCCCCGGCTGCGGAGCCGGACACCCGCTCGCCGGGATCCTTCGTCACCTCCAAGTTCCTGAGGACCGGCATCTCCGAGGGCCGCCACACGCTTCTCTTCCTGGGCGTGGATAGCCTGGGCAGGGGCAAGGTGGGCCAGAACGTCCTGGAGGCGCCCGGTCCCTCGGCCGGCGCGGATCCAAGCTGGAGCGTGGATGCAGGCGACAGGAGCCTAAGCCTCACGTGGGACGGCTCCAGTGCCCGGGGGGCCGCGCCCTTCGTCATCACGATCGACACGCACGCATGCTACGGGACGCTCCTCGGGGTATTCGACGAGGGGGGGGCCATCAGGCTTCCGGCGATCCTCCACCTTCCGGGCTATGGCACCCTGAGGATAACCTCCACCGGGGCGGGGGGCGCGCTCGGCTATGCGTCCGGCGCGGGCTGGGTCAGGGTTGAGTTTCCCGCGCCAGCCGGCGCCGGTTCGGGATCCGGTTATCGGCTGGACGTGACCACGGTCTGCCCCCCCGTCGCAGGCGCGGCGGACGATCCGCGCTACGACGGCTTTCGAAGGAACTGGCTCAACGTGCTCCAGCTGAACCCGGGCCGGCGCGTGCTCTCGAACAACACGGCCAGCGACACCTGCGCCTTCTGCTACTACGAGTACGCCGACGTCGCCCGGCGGACGCCGCCGCTGGCCGAGGGACTGGCGGCCCTGGACATTGTGCGCCAGTCGCTGGAGCGCGTCCTCGGCGGGATGAGGGCCTACGGCATGCCGGGCTACGGCCCCCCCGGCGGAGGGGGCTTCCTTGAGGAGTCGTCGGACACATTCCCGTCGCTCCTGATCGCCGCGGACGATTGCTCCGGGGGGAGCGGGGACTCGGCCTGGCTCCGCGCGCACTACGCCGGGATCCGGGGTTGGGCGGAGCGGATGCTGGCCACCGACAGGACGGGCGACGGCCTCGTCAGGTACTCCGAGACGGGCAATTCCGGGAGCTGGAACGAGGGGATGCCGAAGGTGAGGCCCGCCAACTGGTGGGACACGATCGGGTTCGGCTGCGAGGACGCCTACGCCAACGCGCTCGCCTACCGCGCGCTCCTGGGCATGCGCCGGATGGCTGACGCCGCGGGCGGCGCGGGCGACGCGGCGCGCTATGAAACCGCCGCCCGCAGGCTTCACGACTCGTACTTCCGGACCTTCTTCAACCCGGCGACCGGGGTCCTGGCGGGGTGGCGCAGCGCGGACGGAGAGCTGCACGACGATTACTTCACGTTCGTCAACGCGGCGGCGGTCCTCTACGGGCTCGTGCCGGAGGACAGGGCCGCGGGGATCATGGAGCGCATCTGGGCCAAGATGGCCGAGGTCGGCTACACGCGGTTCCGGATGGGGATCCCGGGGAACCTGGTCCCGGTGCCGCGCAGGGACTACGCCCACCGGGAGCCTCGCTGGGGGGGCGGCCTGCGGGAGGACAACCTCGACGGCTTCCAGATCTACGAGAACGGCGGGGCGACAGCCTGCTTCTCGTACTTCACGATCGCCGCCCTCGACCGGGTGGGGCGGCGGGACCGCGCCGACCGGATCCTCTTCCCGCTCATGGACGCGTTCGAGCACCGGGAATTCGAGGGGGTCGGGGCGGACGGGAGGACCAACGACTGGAGAAAGTGGGACGGCACGGCCGAGGGCTACGAGGGGTTCCTCGTGGACAACTACTACGCCCTCCTGGCGGCCGCCGAGCGGCCGTAGGGGATGGCACGCCCCAGGCGCCCCCGGAGACGGTGCGCGCCCGAGACTGACCAGATTGGGCCCCGGGGATGGACAACCGGCCCCGGTGGCGTCAACCTCGGCCGATCCTCCGCCCGGTGTCCGACGGAAAGGAGGCGCTACCCCGATGACGAACGAACCCCCGCTGCGGCTGGGCCTATGCGGCTTGGGCCTCGAGGCCTACTGGGCGCAGTTCGCGGGGCTAAGGGACAGGCTCGGGGGACAGGTGGCCGAGGTTGCCGCCCGGCTGGAGCGTCCGGGCGTCACCGTTGTCAGCCTCGGCCTCGTGGACACGCCCGAGCGCTCGGCCGAGGCCGGCCGCGAGTGCCGCCGGCAGGACATCGACGTGCTCTTCATGTACGTCACGACCTACGCGCTCTCCGGCACGGTGCTGCCGCTGGTCCAGCGCGCCGGCGTGCCGGTCGTCGTCCTGAACCTGCAGCCCGGGGCCGCGATCGACTACGCGGCCTTCAACCGTCTGAGGGACCGGACCGCCATGACCGGCGAATGGCTCGCATACTGCACGGCGTGCCCCGTGCCGGAGATCGCGAACGTGCTGGCGCGGGCCGGGATCGCGTTCCACCAGGTGACGGGCGTCCTTGGCGAGGAGCCCGCGTGGAGGGAGATCGAGGAGTGGCTCGCGGCGGCGCGCGTGCGCTCGGTGCTGGCCTCGACCCGGCTGGGTCTCATGGGCCATTACTACGGCGGGATGCTCGACATCATGACCGACTTGACCCTGGTCTCCATCGCCTTCGGGACGCACGTCGAGCTCCTCGAGGTGGACGAGCTGGGCGCGCTGGCGGCCGGGGCCGGCGCCGCCGCGGTCGCGCGCCGGTCGGGGGAGTTCCGGGAGGCGTTCGACGTCCAGCCGGACTGCCCGACCGCCGAGCTCGAGCGGGCCGCGCGCACGTCCGTGGCGCTGGACGCCTTCGCGGCGCGCCACCGGCTCGGGGCCCTGGCCTACTACCACAAGGGCACGGGCAACCCGGCAAACGAGGACACGATGAGCTCGATAATCCTCGGCACGTCGCTACTCACCGGCCGGCACATTCCGGTCGCAGGCGAATACGAGGTGAAGAACGCACTGGCCATGAAGATCCTGGACGCGCTCGGGGCGGGAGGCTCGTTCACCGAGTACTACGCGGTCGACTTCAACAACGACGTGGTGCTGATGGGCCACGACGGCCCGGGACACATCGCGATCAGCGAGGGGAAGGCCAAGGTGCGGCCGCTCCAGGTCTACCACGGCAAGGTGGGCCGCGGCCTCTCGATCGAGATGAGCGTGAAGCGCGGGCCCGTGACGCTCCTCTCCGTCGCGGAGGATCCGCAGACGCGCTTCAGGCTGCAGGTCGCGGAAGGGGAGAGCGTGGCCGGGGAGGTCCTCGAGATCGGGAACACGAACAGCCGCTACCGGTTCCCGCTGGGGGCGCGCGGGTTCGTCGAGGCCTGGAACGCCGGGGGCCCCGCGCACCACTGCGCCGTGGGCGTGGGCCATCTGGCCTCGACGCTCAGGAAGGCCGCGGAGCTCATGGGCCTCGGCTTCCGCAAGGTGTGCTGAGCGCGGCCGGCCGGGGGCGGCGCGGGACCTCCGCGGGGCCCCAGGACCCGGCCAACCCGTCACTTGCAGTCCGAAACCTGAACCTACAGCCTAATCAAGACGGCCCGGGACTCCCATTTTGACATTCCGGCTGCGGGGCGGGTCACGTCACCTCAGACACGAGTTTCCCATGCTGATCATTCACATCCACGTCCGCGTTAAGCCCGAGTATGTCGAGGCCTTCAAGGCCGCCACGCTGACCAACGCCCGCGCCAGCGTGCAGGAGGCGGGGATCGCCCGATTCGACTTCTGCCAGCAGGCCGACGACCCCGCGAGCTTCTCCCTGGTCGAGGCCTACCGCACGGAGGCCGCCACGGCCGCGCACAAGGCGACGGCTCATTATGCCGCCTGGCGCGACGCCGTCGCCCCCATGATGGCGGCGCCGCGCACGAGCGTGAGATTCTCCAACGTATTTCCCGACGACCCAGGGTGGTGATCGGCGGCGCGGACCCCATGCGCTTCGAGTTCGCCACCGCCACGCGGATCGTCTTCGGCGCCGGGACGCTCGCGGAAGCCGGGAAGCTTGCGCGGCCGTGGGGCCGGCGGGCCCTCCTCGTCACGGGCCGCACGCCGAGGCGGTCGGAGCGGCTCCAGCGCTGCCTGGCCGAGGATGGGATAGAGGCGACGGTGTTTTCCGTCGACGGCGAGCCCACGCTCGCCGCGGTGGGCTCCGCGGTTTCCACCGCCCGGGGCGCGGGAGCGGAGATGGTGATCGGGTTCGGCGGCGGCAGCGCGATCGACGCAGCGAAGGCCGCGGCCGGCCTCCTCGCCAACCCGGGCGATCTGCTCGACTACCTGGAGGTCATCGGCCGGGGCCAGCCGCTCCCCCATCCGGCCGTGCCGTGGATGGCGATTCCGACGACGGCGGGCACGGGGGCCGAGGTGACGCGCAACGCCGTGCTGGGGGTCCCGGAGCGGGGCGTGAAGGTGAGCTGGCGCAGCCCCCATCTGCTCGCCCGGGTCGCGCTGGTCGACCCGGAGCTGACGCTCGGGCTGCCGCCGGCGGCCACCGCCGCGTCGGGAATGGATGCTCTGACCCAACTGCTGGAGGCCTACGTGTGCAACCGCGCCAATCCGATGACCGATGCCCTCAGCGCGGCGGGCCTGCCCCGCATCGCGCGGGCGTTCCCCGCTGTGTGGCGCGATCCCCGGGACCTGGCGGCGCGCACGGATCTTTCGCTCGCAAGCCTGTGGAGCGGCCTCGCGCTGGCCAACGCCGGGCTCGGGGCGGTGCACGGGATCGCGGCGCCGGTCGGGGGGCTTTTCCCGGCCCCGCACGGTGCCGTCTGCGCCGTCCTTCTCGCCCCGGTGATGTCGGCCAACCTGGCCGCCCTGCGCACTCGCGCCGGCGGCAGCCCCGCCCTGGGCCGTTATGAGGAGATCGGCCGCTGGCTGACCGGCCGTCCCGGCGCAAAGGCCGAGGACGGGATCGCGTGGGTGCGAAGCTGGGTGGCCGAGCTTGGGCTCCCCGGGCTGGCGGCGTATGGCGTGGCCACCGGTAGGGTCGCGGAGATCGTGGCCCGCGCGCAGTCGGCCAACAGCATGAAGGCAAATCCGGTTGCGCTTACCGCCGATGAACTCACCGGCGCCCTGGCCGCCGCGCTGTGAGGCCCCAACCATGCGCCGGGAGAAGGCCATCGAACCCGGGAACAAGGCCGTCTTGGCCAAGGGCAGGATCTGCAAAAGGAAAAGTCGCGGCGGCGTGTCCAAGTCCTATCATGGGAACGCTGCCTGAGCGTACGTTTGACCTGTAATACGCCGCGCCGCGGATCCCGAAAGCCCCGCCATGAAAAAACTCAAGGTTGTCGGCCTGAACTTCGACCACATGCATATGGGCGATCTGCTTCGCAAATGCCGCGAACATCCCGGCGTGGAGATCGCAGGCATCTGCGACGATGACCCCGCGCGAATGCAGGCGGCGATAGCCAACCTTCAGATCCCCTCCGCCCGCGTGTTTACCGATCCGCATCGCTGCCTCGAGGCCACGGAGCCTGATTTTGTGATTCTCTGTCCGGCAACCGCCCGACACGCCGAGTATGTCGAGCTGGTGGCGCCGTATCGCGTTCACATGCTCGTCGAGAAGCCGTTTGCGGCGACATTGCGCGACGCGGACCGGATGATCGCGGCGGCGAAGAGGGCAAAGCGGCTTCTCGCAATAAACTGGCCGCTTCGGTGGTATCCGAGCCATGTCACGGCGCACCGGCTCCTGCGGGAGGGCCGGATCGGCGCACTGCAGGAGGTGCACTATTACGACGGCAACCGTGGCCCGCTCTGGCACACGGCAGGAAAGATTGAGACGACGCCGACGGCCGCGATGAAGCGGAAGAGCTGGTTCTATGAGGCGAGGCAGGGCGGCGGTTCGCTGCTCGACTACCTGGGCTACGGCACGACGCTCGGCACGTGGTATCACGACGGCAGGAGGCCGATCGACGTGACGGCGGTGGTCGATCGGCCTCCGGGACTTGAGGTCGACGAGCACAGCGTGACGATAGCGCGCTATTCGACGGGCCTTTCGAAATTCGAGACCCGGTGGGGCACGTTCACCGATCCGTGGACGAACCAGCCGCAGCCCAAGTGCGGATTCGTCCTGAAGGCCGAGGGAGGCACGATCAGCTCCTACGACTACGAGCCGACGGTTCGCGTGCAGACCCACGCCTGTCCGCGGGGCGAGGACATCGCGGTCGACGAGCTGAAGCCGCCGTTTCAGGACCCGATCCAGTATTTCATTCACTGCATCAACGGGGGCCTGCCCGTCGAGGGGCCGCTCTCGCCGACGACCGCGCGGATCGGCCAGCAGATCGTCGACAGCGCGGCGCGCAGCGCGCGGCTGCGAAAGACGGTGGGGCTCGTTGAGTGACGCCATGAGCGAGTCGGCGCCCGGCAGCGGTTACGGATTGAGCGCGGTCCCGGCGGCGGCGGCGATGGCCGCACCCGTTCTCGACTACCTGCCACGCAGCCCGAGCAGGTATCGGCCGAAGATCGCGCTGATCGGCTGCGGCGGGGTCTCCGAATACCATCTCAGGGCCTATCGCGCGATGGGGCTCGACGTAGTGGCATTGTGCGACCGCGATCCCGCGCGCGCCGAGAGGCGCCGAGGCGAGTTCTATCCCGGCGCGGCCTTGTCCACCGACTACCGCGAGGTGCTGCGGCGAGGCGATGTCGAGGTGGTCGACATCGCTCTGCACCCGGCCGAGCGCGTCGAGGTGATCGAGGCGGCGCTGCGTGCGCGCAGGCACGTCCTGAGCCAGAAGCCCTTTGTGCTGGATCTGGATGTCGGCGAGCGGCTCGTCGCACTGGCGGCGGAGCATGACGTGAAGCTTGCCGTCAATCAGAACGGCCGCTGGGCGCCGCACTTCAGCTACCTGACCGCCGCGGTGCGCAGCGGCCTGATCGGCGAGGTGGCAAGCGTGGACTTCACCCTGCAATGGGATCATACTTGGACCGCGGGTACGCCGTTCGAGGAGGTGCACCATCTCGTCCTGTTCGACTTCGGGATCCATTGGTTCGACATGACCGTGCGGCTCCTGCAGGGCCGGCGCCCGGAGCGCGTCTGGGCGTCCGTCGCGCGCAACACGTTTCAGAGAATGAAGCCTCCGATGCTCGCGCACGTCGGCGTCGATTTTCCGGGGGCCCAGGTGCGGCTGAATTTCAACGGCCACGTAAGGCTCGGTCAGGAGGACCGGACTGTCATCGCCGGCAGCTCCGGCACCTTAAGGAGCTTCGGACCCAGCTTGTCGGAACAGTCGGTCACGGTGCATACCCCGGCTTGCCAGGCGACGGCAAAGCTCGAGGGGACGTGGTTCACGAATGGGTTCATGGGCGCCATGGGCGAATTGCTCTGCGCGATCGAGGAGCACCGCGAACCCGAGAACGCCGCGGCGGAGAATCTCCGCAGCCTTGAGCTGGCCTTTGCCGCAGCGGTGTCCGCCGACACCGGCCGGCCGCAGATCCCCGGGGCTGCCCGGCGGATCGAGCCGCGAGGGTGAGGACCTTTGTCCCATGAGAAACACGATATCGTTCATGAGCGCCAACTATATTGCGCGCGAGATTGGCTGGCACATGCCCGGCGGCTGGATGCAGGGAGACGGCGCGGCCAACGCCTGGTTTTCGCCTGTCGAGACGTTCCCCGAGCGCTTCGACGGCCTGCTGCGATCGGTGAAGGCGTTGGGCTACGACGCGTGCGACATCTGGACGGCGCACCTGAACTGGTCGTGGGCGACGGATCGGCATCTGTCCGCGGCACGCGAACTACTGGAGAGGCACGGGATGACGGTGCCGAGCTTGGCCGGCGGGTTTGGCGGGACGATCGAGGAACTCCGAGCGGCCTGCCGCGTGGCGCAGGCTGTCGGGGCGCCGGTGCTCGGGGGCGGGACGGCGCTGCTCGTCGAACAACGCGGCGGTCTCGTTGGCGTGCTGCGCGAGCACGGGCTCAAGCTAGGCGTTGAGAATCACCAGGAGAAAACGCCGCGTGAATTGTTGGGGCGACTCGGGAAAGGCGATGAGGACGTTGTCGGCGCGGCGGTCGATACCGGTTGGTTCGGAACGCAGGGTTATGATGCGGCGCGGGCGCTCGAGGCGCTGGCACCGCGGCTGTTCCAGGTGCATTTGAAGGACATCAAGGCGCGGAGGAAGGAGAAGACCGGCTTCCAGTTGGTCGACGCCGGGCACGAGACCTGCCGACTCGGCGGGGGAATCGTGCCCGTTGCCGAGTGCGTGCGCGTGCTGGGGCGGCTCGGCTATGGCGGCGCGATCGCGATCGAGCACGAGCCTGAAGACTTCGATCCGAGCGAGGACTGCCGGGTCGGCCTCCGATTCGTCAGGGACCTTCTAGCGGAATAGCCCGCGGGAGAGCGCGCGGCGGGCGCGGTTACGCGGCACGGGGGGCACGCCACCGCTTGTCCTACGAGCCATCCTGCGTTGATGGCGGACGGTGACGGGCGGAGGGGAGGGGGCTTCGCCGGTGCGGCAGGCTCAGACTGGCCGGTTCCGCCGGACCGCGCGCATATCCCGCGGGAGTTTCCCGACCTGTGAAACCGACGGCGGGGAAGCGGCGTCTTGGATCTTGGCTCCGACGCCGCCCGACCCGACGGCCACGTCCTGGGGGGCTGCGGGGGCCAATCCTTATGTCCATACTGTTATTGCAGTCGCCCGAAGCCCTGTTTCAATCGTGTTCCAGCCTTGGAGAAGGCCAGCTTCATCCACGCAATATCCTGATTTCCAACAGCAGATCGGCCGTGAACACAACCGACCAGGGCGGCGGCTCCAGCGAGATCTTCCAGGACGACAGCATGGCCACGCCGAGGCCGCTGGCGCCCCCGGACTACCGCCAGCAGGCGCTTCGCCTCATCATCAGCCTCGACCGCAGCAAGGGATTGAGCTCGTTGAGCTTCAGCGAGCTCGCCCTGCAGATGCGGGATCAGACTCTGCGCGACTACGTGGACCCGTCCTTCGAGCCGCTTTCACTGGAGTCGATAAACGCCGCCGTCGCCGACCTGGTGCGCGCGGGCGAGATAAAGATAATCAACGACCGCACGGTGATCTTCCCCGCCCCGTCTGCCCCGACCGGCTGAGGGGCGCCGCGGCCACGCCTAGAGGTTCTTCGAGAGGAAGGCCTCGATGTGCTGGTAGAGCTCGATCCTGTGGGCGAGGTGGCGCACCCCGTTCGCCTCGTTGACGAATGGGATCGTCTCCACGTTCGCGTTGTTCCTCCTGGCCATGGACGCCATGTCCTTGGACTGGCCGATGACCTCGGGGTTGTCGAACTCGCCCCAGGCGAGGAAAAGGGCCGAGTGGATCTGCCCCGCGAGGGGCAGGGGGGACATGGCGTTGAACCTGTCCGGGTTCTTGTGCGGATCGCCCAGCTTGTAGAGATAACGCGAGTACATGGCGTCGGAGAACTGGGCGTACTTGTTCTCGGTGATGTATTTGCCCCAGTCGTAGAACGCGGAGACCGAGAGGGCGCACTTGTACAGGCCAGGCTCCAGGGCCGCGCCGGCTACCGCAAGGTACCCGCCGAACTGGGTGCCCATGATCCCAACCCGGTTGCGGTCGACCTTCCCAGTGGCGATCGCCGTCCTGGCGGCCCGGGCGATGTCGTCGCTCATCTTCGCGAAGTCCCAGTTCTCCTCCTCGGGGAACATCCACGTGTAGCCGGCCGACCCGCGGTGGTTCGGCTGCAGGACGGCGTAGCCGCGGCTGGCGAGGAACTGGACGTCGGGGTTGTACTCCCACCCCCATCGGCCCCCGGACCAGCTGTTGGGAATTACGACCATGGGCGCCGGGTTCGCCTTGGTGGCCCCGGCGGGCAGGGTGAGGTACGCGTCGATCTGGCGCCCCTCGGCCGTGGCGTACTTGATGACGCCCATCGGCTGCATCCGCCTGGGGTCGATCCAGGGCGCCGAGTTCTTGATGAGCCCGCTCTTGTGCCTCTCGAGGTCGACCCAGCTGTAGACCACCGGCTGGCGGTCGGATCCGCTGCTTATCAGCAGGATCTTACCCGCGTCGTCCATGGCGAGGATGCGCACGACCTGGTTCGGGAAAAGGTTGTCGACGGCCTTCTGCAGGTTGCGGTACGCCTCCGTGAACCAGACCACGTGCGGGGCGGCGCGGTCGTAGACTGCGCCGACGATGTTGTGGGACGAGGGGTCGCGGAACAGCCACCCGTCGAAGTCGTACCCCTTGTCCTGCAGGATGACCTCCTTGGCCTTTCCGGTGGCCGCGTCCATCAGCTCGAGCGGCCGGGGCGACACGCCGTCGCGGGGCCCGATGACGACGATCTCGCCCGGGTTGTCGCCCGAGTCGATCAGGTCGACCTGGTCGAGGTCCTCGGGGCACTTCACCCAGGATTCGCCCTCGAGCCTGCTCAGCGTGAGGATCCCGTTCTCCTGGGTGACGCCGAAGGCGAGCTTCCCGAGCTTGTCGGGCACGAACTCGATGTTGAACCCGTGGTCCGTCTTGAGCTCGGGGTAGCGGGTCACGAGGGCGCCGTGGTTGACGGCATTGATGATCTCCGGGCTGTCGTAGCGGAGCGTGGGTGCCGTCAGGTCCACGAGAAGCTGGGTGCGGTCCTCCGGCGGGTTGGCGATGACCTGGAACGAGCTGTCCTCGACCGACATGTTCACGGGTTCCGCGTTCGTGAGCTTGCCCGCCTCCCCGACGATGAGGCCGCCGCCCCCGGTCGCCCTCTTGCCGATGATGTACGACAGGCGGTTGCCGTCGAGCCATGCGAAGTACGTGATGTCGAAGTCGCCCGGCGGGGGGCTGATGCCGTCGAGCTTCAGGGTCGCCAGGTCGAAGGTGACGAGGTTCGTGTGGTCGTCGGCCCCCGGCACGATCGCCCCCACCTGCGTCCCGGTGTGGTTCAGCTGGACGTCCTCGAACTGGGCCGGGCGGACGAAGTCGATGATGGGAATCGGCTCGTTCGCGGGGACCGGCTCCGTGCGCTTCAGGTCCGAGAACTCGGTTGCGAGGAGGGCGGCGGGCGCGAGGCAGGCCAGCAGCGCGGCGGCGCGGAGGTTGGGCTTCGAGCCACGGGAAGGAACGTCGGCGTTGTGCATGGTGGGGGCTGGGAGGGACGGATTAATAGGGCAAGGCCTGCGCCGGCACGCAACGCACCATTGCAGGGCCCCGCGCCCATGCCATGGGCGCCGGCTGTGCGCCCTGCTAGGTTTTTTCGGGGCATTCGAGGTTATGTGGAAGCGCGCCGGGTGGCATCGTCGTCGCCCGCGTCCATTCTGTTCCTCGGACGGCGGGTCTCCCGCCCGCCCCCGAGAATGGACGCCGGAGCGATTTGAAGCGGGCGCCCCCTGTTGATAAGATGTCCCCATGAAGCCCTGGCCGCATTCCGGCTTCCGGGTGATCCGCCCGGTGGCGGGCTTGATGCTGGCGATGGCCGGCCCGGCCGCGGCCCCGCTCAGCGCCGCGGCCATTGGGAGCAATCACCCCTCCTCGGGCGCCTATTCGCCGGTGAACCCGACGTCGTGGGGAGGCGCGAGCTGGCCCCTCGGCTCCACGTTCACGTCGGGGCCCGGCAGCACCCTGGAGGTCGGGGTGTACTCCGCAAACGCGACCGAGATCGTCCTGGAGATCTACCTGGCCGACACCGGGGCGGACGCGGCCTACGACTACGTGATGGCGAAGGGGCCCGACAACATATGGCGGGCCGCCGTGGCGGGCGCGCCCGGCTACACCCTGTACGCATTCCGCGCCTGGGGCCCGAACTGGCCCTTCGCCGGCGCGTGGGCGCGGGGCAACTCGTCGGCGGGCTTCGTCACGGACTGCGATTCCCAGGGCAATCGATTCAACCCCAACAAGGTCCTCTTTGATCCCTATGCAAGGGAGCTGTCCCACAACACGTGGACCCCGGCGATGCAGGCGGCCGGCGAGCAGTACTCGATGTACACGAGCGGGGGAGCCGACATATCGCCGACCCAGGTCTATGCGGGCCCCTTGACCGGCGGGGTCGCCGTCGACTGCCGCAGCGTGGACACCGGGCACTGGGCCCCAAAGGCGGTCGCCTTGGTGGACGCGACCCCCACCGGGCCCAGGCCGGCCCTCAACCAGAAGGACGCCATCATCTACGAGGCCCACCTCAAGGGGCTCACCGCGCACCCGTCGAGCGTCAACCTGACGGCGCTCCTCAGCCCCTATTCGGGCTTCCAGGACGCGGCGGACGTCCCGGACAGCCTCCGGGGGACGTATGCCGGGGCGGCCTACATGGCCGGCTACCTGAAGGACCTTGGCTTCAACACGGTGGAGTTCCTGCCGGTCCACGAGACCGACAACGCGGCGGACCCGACAACCGCGCCGTCGACAAGCGGAGGGGGATACTGGGCCTACTACACCTATGGGTACTTCGCCCCGGACCGGCGCTACGCCAGCAACCAGTCCCTGGGCGGCCCCACGGCCGAGTTCAAGGCCATGGTGGCCGCCTTCCACGGCGCCGGGATCGAGGTGTACCTGGACGTGGTCTACAACCACTCGGGCGAAGGGGGCGTCTGGGATGCCTCGACCTCGGCCCAGGCCGAGATCACGTTCTTCCGGGGCCTGGACAACTCGTCCTACTACACGCTGGATCCCGGCGACGCGCAGCACTACTGGGTCAGCACCGGCGTCGGGACCAACGTGAACGGCGGCTCCGCGCCGGTGCGCCAGCTGATCGCGGATTCGCTGACCTACTGGTCCGCCAACATGGGCGTGGACGGCTTCCGCTTCGACGAGGCCGCGGAGCTGGGGCGGGACGGCGCCTCCGACTTCTCGGGCTCATCGCCCCTCCTGCAGTCGATCGCGGCCCTCGCCGACGCCGGCGGATTCAAGATCATCGCCGAGCCGGGGGACGTCACCGACTCGGACTGGCACGAGATCGGCGAATTCCCCGCGGGGTGGGCCTGCTGGAACGGCAACTACCGCGACTCCGTGCGCCTCTACATGACGGGGAACCTGGCCGGGTACGTCGACGGGGCCGGCGGCCTAGGGTACGCCGACGCCTTCTACGGGGACTCCGCGAAGATGGCGGCCGAGGGGGGGCCCCAGAAGTCGGTGAACTACGTCGTGAGCCACGACGGGTTCGACATGACGGACCTCGTGAGCTACGGCACGCCACCGGCCAGCCTCGCGTGGCCCTTCGGCCCCGAGCAGGAGGGCGGCGCCGACAACAGCTCCTCCTGGGGTGGCAGCCAATCGCTTCGCCGCCAGGCCATAAGGGACTTCTGGACGTTCCAGGTCCTGAGCCGCGGCGTCCCGATGATGCTCTGGGGAGACGAGTTCGGCCGCACGGTGGATGGGAACAACAACTCCTACAACATCGATTCGGTGGCCACCTGGAACAACTACAACATGATCGCCAGCAACAGCCCGGACACGGTCCCGACCGGCGACACGACGGGCGGGACCATGGGCTATGACGACAACCTCGGGAGCTTTGCCGGCCCCATCAACGCGAACTTCGCGTTCCTC
>Ga0187851_10000605_pt1 | contig 36253 bp, 35 predicted proteins | sample June2016WEW_6_10_FD_132997 | JGI IMG/M metagenome (GOLD analysis project Ga0187851, IMG submission 132997) | Peatland microbial communities from SPRUCE experiment site at the Marcell Experimental Forest, Minnesota, USA - June2016WEW_6_10 | ecosystem: Environmental > Terrestrial > Soil >...
GATGCGTACGCCGCCGCGGAGAAGAATGATCTTGCGCGATTAGAGGAAGCACGAATTTGGAAGAAACTCAGCGTCTCCACCGATTTTGAGACGAAGTGAAGAAGCAGCAAATATTAAGCGGGAGAATCCGAACTGCGCGAAGGTGGCCAATGGTTCGACTTGGACTGGATTCTTTCCTTCTTCGTCTCACTTGACGATCAGCTTGCGCGAATCAGCCGCATGAAGGCGTCGATCTTCTTCGTAATTCGCGCCCGGTCGGGACCGAGATTCTGCTCTAGGCAAATTCCGCAAAAGAACGTGATGATTAGATCAGCCAGCGATTCATTGTCGTCGGTCCCTCCACGTGCTGCGGCTAGATTGTCGATCAGGAGCTGATGGGCTTTCGCTCTTCAGATTGGCGAGATCGAGTTCAATAAGTTCGAAACTTCCGCCAGTGGCTGCGCCGTCCCTTCGGACTTGTTCGGTTGCAGCCTTCGCCTTGATCAAATCCCGCGCCGCGCCTACAACCAGAGCGCCGTGGGCGGCCAGGGCGCGCGGGCAGGGCTGGGATCAGGCGGTAGCTTTTGCCGAGGCGCTTGGCGCGCCTGTGTGGGCAGCGCCCGCTTCCGAACGCGCCCCCTTTCCAGAAAATCATCCTCTTTATTCCGGTGGCTTACCGTTTGCCATTCAGCCGCTCAGCAAAAAACTCGAAGGTCATGACGTAGCACTGGTCGTGGGCGCGCCGGTTTTTCGTTACTACCCCTACGTGCCCGGTCCTTACCTGCCAGCCGGATTGCGCCTGCTGCATATCTCCGATGATCCCGCAGAAACCGCGCGGGCCCCTATCGGAGACAGCTTGCTCGGAGATCCTGTCTTGTGTCTCGAAGCCCTCAAGCAGTTGCTCGGCGACTGCAGGCCCAAAACTACAAAGGCGCGCGAAACCGTACCGCACCGCATGGCGCCGCACGGATCAGGCGCAGCAAAAGCTCCCGGTGATGGCCGCCTGACAGCTGCGCAAGTCTTCGGCGCTCTGAACGAAATTCGGCCCGCAAACACGATCCTCGTCGAGGAAAGCCCATCGAATCTGGCCGATCTCCACGCGGCATGGCCAATAACCGAACCCGACACCTTCTATACGTTTGCCAGCGGAATCCTCGGCTGGAATCTTCCAGCGGCAGTGGGCATTGCCCTCGCCGAGCGCGATTCGGGACGCAACCGGCCTGTGATCACCATCATTGGCGACGGTTCATTCCAATACTCGATTCAATCTCTATGGACGGCTGCGCAGTTGCGTCTTCCGATTTTGATCGTCGTGCCTAAGAACGATGAATATTGCATTCTCAAATCGTTTGCCGTACTGGAGGAGACGCCGGGAGTTCCGGGCCTCGACATCCCTGGCTTTGACGTTGTCTCTATTGCGAAAGGGTATGGGTGCGATGCCGCCCGCCTCCACGACCTTGAGGCGATCAAGAAAGCTGCGGTCGCGGCCTGGAGCAAATCCAAGCCGACAGTACTTGAGATTCCGATATCTGCGCAAGTACCACCACTGATCTAACGGCAGGAGAGAGTGCGTGAAAGCATCGGAAAGGCTGCACTTGCGTGAGGCAGTGAAACTGAAGACCAATGTTCCGCAGGAAAGACGTTCGAGACTCATGGCCATCGTACTGTCAGTTCACCGGCGTCTCCAAAAAGGGCATACGCTGTTGGTATTTTGCGTTGATAACTCTTGTCATCGCGCTCTCGGCGTTGCCTGGCGAGGGCGCAGACACCAGATCCTCAGCCACCTGGTCCGGCTCCAGAGCCGGCGCGTCCCGCGTTGAATCCATTTCCTGCGGAACAAGAATTGGAGTTTTCTGGCAGACCCGTCGAAGCGCACCGACTTCTTCGACCCGGTCAAGTACATTCCATTCGATCACAACCCGCAAATGTACCTTTCGCTGGGCTTCGAATATCGCATTCAGTACGAGTACTACGATAACTGGATGTTTGGGGCCCCTCCTCAAGACCACGATGGATATGTGTTCAACCGGATGGTACTGGTCTGCGTCGCCCGCAGGGCTGGGTTTCGATGGGACGGAGGATCGCGCCGTCCGGTCGTCCGCTCATCTGTGAGCATCAGGGCAGGCGCTCGACATTCTTCTTACTCAGGACATAAATGACCCACGGGGCGACCGAGGTCTCGGTCAGCCACTCGTAGGGCTCATCCTCTCGCCCGAGTGGCGTGTAGTGAGCGATGGGGTCGAGTTCGGCTGAGGCGAACAGGTCCACGTAGTCTTGGTGGAACCAGACAAGGTCTACCACGGAGCGGTCGTCCTCGACGTCCTTCATGACGATCCGGACCGTATCTCCGCTCTTCGCATGCCGGTTTTCCGGGAAATCCTTCGTTGTGAACGACGCCCACTCGTGCGTGTAGATGTCAGGGGTGGAGCCGAGCAAGATGATGCGCCCTTCGTTTTTCAGCAAGCGCCCCAGGCCGCGTAACAAATCACCGCGCTCGGCAACACCGGGAATGTTGTCAAAGGCGAATGCAGACAGAACGAGGTCAAAGCGGGCGGGCTCGAAGGCGCTGAAGTCGCCGTCGGCGACCAGTCGATAGGTTCCGCTCGGATCGACGTTTCTAGCAAGCTGGATCATGCTGCTCGATATGTCAATTCCGATTGCACTGAAACCGAGGTCCTTCAGAAACCTCGTGGAGCGACCGGCACCGCAGCCGAAATCGAGAGCTACGCGGCCGGGGACGTACTTGGCGATGATCGCGGGCAAATCGCGGTATGCCAGATAGTAGGTGCCTGGGAACTTGAGAGTCGCATAGGCTTCCGCTCTCTCCCTATCGTCGTATACATTGGAAAATGACAAGATTGCCTCTCGTGTTAACGCGCAGCTGCGTCTGTTATGGCGCTCCTGAGGACCTTCATATCGCCTCCCTTTCGTTTCCATTGCACGCTATGCCCTTGCTGAGTCCGAATATTAGGTAGACAGTCGGGTTGTCGTCAAAAAATAATCGAACCGTCCGATGACCATCATAGTAAGCCACCGGTGAACACGGTAGGCTCGTCGACGAAACACAGTTTATTCCCGAAGGGATCGGTGCAGTAGAAACTGCGTTCACCCCAGGGCTGGGTTTCGATGGGACGGAGGATCGCGCCGTCCGGTCGTCCGCTCACGCGCTTGTAACAAGCTTCGAGATCGTCCACGGCGAAGTACACATGGTCCGGATTCGGCTTCGCGTCCCAGGCGTCGCCGTCAGCCCTCGGATCGACGCACGCGAGAATGGCGCTGCCACACCCGAAGTAATGCCGGCCGGGAGAGACCCGCTTTCCGGTTTGTTCCAGGACGGCAGAGTAAAAGGTTACGGCGTCCTCAATGTTTGATGCGGGAATGATGAAGCGGAATAGTCGAGTCGATCCCATGTTCCCTCCGGTCACAACAATGTATGTATGTTTGTTCGAGCACTTTGGCAATTGGGCTCTTTGAAAGTACCCCGTTCAATTGGTACCAAACATGAACAAACACGGTACCATCTACATCGAGCGAGACCAGTGCCCCGTTAGCTGCCCTTTGACAGGAGCAATTCTTCGCTTACTCTCCTGAATCCCGCCTGCGCCAAAGCCTCCTCGGCGCCGTTCACGGATATCGCTTTTGTTCCGAGGTACCTCGCCTTTCGGGAGCGAGATTGAGCAATGGCCGCGCCCAAACAAGAAACGAGTACGTCCGCAGCGGTAGGTTCCACGGCTACCGCAATCATCTCCGCGAAGCCGGTGTCTGACCGAATCGCGATACCCATGCAGGCGACGACCATGTCCCACCGTCTTGCTCTGATCGAGAAGTCGAAATCCACGGTTTGAAAATACTGCTCCCACATACTCAACTCTTGCGCAGGCAGACGATGCGCGGAGACTGCATGAAAATCATCCCAGGAAACTTGCGCTGAACACTCCACCTGAGATGTCACCCGAATCTGGGAAGGCGTGATGGTACGAAGATCCAAGACATAGATGGGGTCTTTTCGCTGTACGACGAATCCGTGTCGCTTGAAGAAGGAGACTTGATCGGTCCACTGCTCTCTGAAACGTTGCGCAAACCTCCTACCGTCATAGTCTGGGCCGGTGGCAAACCCGTAGACGGCATCATATAGTTCCTCTTGCAACTTGCCTTCATATCCTGGAAGCACCCACGGATAACCGAGCGAAACGAACTCTGCCTGCCCTGTGAAACTCATGTACCCGATCAGCCGATCTCCTTCGAAAGCAAAACATCGGCTTCGCGGATCGAATTGCTCCCCCTGCGAGTACAGGAGCGGCGAAATCGTTGGCTTCCAGCACCAAGGCAGATCCCGCGTGACCTGGACCCAGAAGGCGTTTTGCAGATGAATGTCTTCCGGGCCGCGATAGTTGCGCAAGCTTATAGTCATCGTCCCACGGCGAGGAGATTACGGTGGCGCATTGGTCGAGCCAAGATAATCTCAGGGAACGGCGTGGCTCATGCCGCCAGCGGCTTCGGCGTTTGCGAGTGTGGAGTGCCGACTCCCTTCGGTCATCAGTTTGACCGTTTTCATGAAACACCAGCATCGCATCGCGGTGAGCATTCAGCCGGCAAAGCGTCGAATCGCGGCCGCTACTTGCGCGCGCCGACGCCGACTGAGCGGCAGTTTCGCCCCATCTCGGAGTACGAGGGTGGCTTGTCCGATCAGGGGGGATCGGATTTCGCGTGCATGCGCGAGATTGACGAGCACCGACCGATGAATGCGAACAAATTGTGAGGGATCCAGCCGCGCTTCAAGCGAAGTCAAGGACTCGCGAATGAGATGCCGCCGCCGACCTATGTGGATGGCGGCATAGTAGTCCTCCGCTTCAATCCATTCGACCTCGCCGACATCGACAATCAGATGACCCCCATTGCTCGCTATCACCAGCCGCTGAACAATGTCAGGTTGAGCGAGGGGCTGCGGGGCACTGAAAGCGTCCGTTGACAGCAGTCCCGAGAGCTTGCGCGAAATCTCCAATGCCTGCTTAGACAGGAGGCGTTCTCGTGCTCTCTCCAGGGCGGTCTCAAACCGCTCCTCAAGGACTGGCTTTACAAGATAATCCAATGCGTGTGTTTCGAAAGCACGAACCGCGAACGTGTCGTAGGCGGTCACGAAGATCACAGCCGGTAGGTGCTCCCCATCTAACTGACGCAGCACCGCGAAGCCATCTAGTTCCGGCATCTGCACGTCGAGAAAAACGAGATCCACGGGAGCAAGTGCCGTCAGGAGGCGCACCGCTTCCTTACCGTTACGCGCCTCCGCCGCCACCTCAATATCCTGGTGCGGAGCCAACAGTTGCCTGATGCCACGACGTGCAAGCGGTTCATCATCGACGATCACCGCACGAATGGTTTTCATGGCGTTTTCGCTCGAAAGGGAATACTCAGAACCGCTTCTGTGCCTCCTTCCGCATTGGCCTTAATCGTCAGAGCGGCATCTTCTCCGTACAGAGTGCGCAATCGTTCTCTGGTATTCGACAGGCCCACGCCCTCGGCATAGCGCGAGCCTATGCCCACGCCGTCGTCTCGCACTGATAGCTCAAGGCGATCTTCCACCAGGCGTGCCGAGATGTCGATGCGGCCTGCATTGGCGCGCTTTGTAATCCCGTGTTTGATCGCATTTTCCGCGAGCGGCTGTAACAGAAAGCTCGGCACCATGGCGACACGCGCACGATCGTCGATCGACCAGTGTACGCGGAGCCTGTCGGAGAATCGGATCTGCTCGATGGCAAAGTATTGTTCCAGGAATTTCAGTTCTTCGGCCAGCAATACCTGAGGCCGCTGGTCGGCGGTCAACACCTGTCTGAGCACATCTGCAAGGAGCTCTAACATCCGCAAAGCATCAGGAATATTCTGTTCGCGCATGAGCACCGCGAGTGCGTTGAGGCTATTGAACAGGAAGTGCGGGTTCAGTTGCATCCGCAAGGCGCCCAGCCTGGCCTCGGCGAGTTGCGCCGTCAGCCGTGCTGCGTATGCCTCACGCTCCTGTGCGCGCGCAAAATAGGAAAAGGCATACACACAGCCTAGAACCGCGAAGTACATAAGAAACGAAAACGGAATAGTAATGAGTGTCCAGCTCAAGTATGCGTGCGCAAGAGGACCTACCGCGGGATACCGGTGGAGGAGCAATCCCAACAAAATGCCGAAGGAGGCCCACCCGATACAGAGCCCTATCGCTCCGGCAAGGTGCGCGCCGAGCTCGCGCATCCAGTGCTTGCGCCGGAGCGGGAAACGGGTCCCCAGATAGTAGGGAATGGGCGTCAATGCTCCGAGCACCAGCCAGTCGCCCGCCGCAAAGGCAAGGTCTTGCCATCTGGCAGCCCGGCCTCCGAGCTTTGCCTGCAGGAATTCCTGCAACACTGCAAGCATGGCGGGAACCACGCACCCTGCTGAAATCAGCAGCAGAATGCGCCGTTCTTTCGTGGAGTCGAGAGGAATTGCGCGGTCGCCGAAATCGTTGGACATTGATGTGGCAATACATTCGGACTACATGGCTTCTCAAGTCAACCCCATAGTATCCGCTAGTCTCCGCTCAACGCCATGTCGCACGGACCGCTGGCTGCAACGCACTCGCCGCCTGCTGAAGGGTTCTTGCCTGCGGCGCCGGCTGTTCGTAGTCTGTTTTTCGTCGATCGTGGAATCGCGTAGTTGCAGACAAGCGGAGCGCGACGAGAGTCCGATCGCGTTGGACTGGTCTATTGCAGGAGTGCATTCAAAACGGTGACTGCAACTACTGGGTTTTGTAAATAACTACAAAGGGAGATGCATATGTCGCGAATGATGCGTGGTGTGGTGGTATTACTTGTCGTAGCGGTAGCGATAGCTGTGTCGGCCGTCGCGCAACAATGGGATATTCCCCCGGTTTCTTCAGAGACACATGCCTTGGATTCTCTCTTGGGCAAGTGGACCTATGTAGAAGACCTCCATAACCCTCAGTATCCTCAGGTGAAGGGGGTGTGGACCTTTGATCGGAGTGCGGACGGTTTTATGGTTATCGACGAATTTCGCAACTTTAACGGTACGGGCGGGACGGCGGTGCTGGTCGAAACCTATCGCGCCTACAACCCCGATAAGAAAACATGGAGCTTCCAAACCGCGGGATACCAGTCTCGCATGATTGGCCTGAGAAACGGGGAGTGGGATGCCGGTGTAACCCGGATCCAAGATGGTCAAATCTTTGATGAAGTAACGAAGGGCTCCACGATTACCCGTGCGCGCTTTTACAACCTGAAGAAAGGCAGCTTTTCGTGCGTCTTTGAAACGTCGAACGACGGCGGAAAGACCTGGGTCAATCCTGTCGATGTTGAAGCGGTGCGCGCCCAGGACTGAGTGGGCCGTAGCTACAGCGAAAGTATCTGGCGATCACTTGCTCGTCTTGAGCCCTTTTTTCTTTTATCACGAAGGCCGTTGGCTGCAAAATACGTGCCGCCTGCTGAACGATCCTTGCCTCCAGTGCGCTTCCTTCGTAGCCTGCACACGTCGAGCCTGGAAGCGTGGAGCCGTACCTAATGGACCATGAGTATGCGATCTAGACAGCTCGTTGCGTGTTTCGGAGCGCTGTACCTGGTTGCAATGCTGGCGGTTTCGCTCGCGGGACAGGTTCCGCACCGGACGAATGAGCAGATCAAGGCGTCCTACGAAGCCCACAAGAGCGACTTCGACTATCTGCTCGGGGACTGGGAGTTCACGGCGGTGAACAAGCAGTACGGAAACATGCGGGGATACTGGAGCGCCGTGCGCCTTGCCGAAGGCGGAGAAATCGTCGATGAGTACCGCATCATTGGAGATAACGGGGAAACCTACTACTCCACAACAACGCTACGCGCGTTCAATGGAGCGCTTGACCAATGGGAGCTCGTATCCGTCGATAAAGGAAAAGGACTGCAGGACTTTGGAACTGGGCATCGAGAAGGCGGGGAAATGCTCATCGAGCAGAAGTTTGGCGTGATGACTCCTAATCCTTCCCTTTGGCGAATTCGGTACTACGACATCGGAGCAGATCGCTTTTCCTGGAGCGCCGATCGTTCTATGGACGGAGGAAAGACGTGGGAAAAGAATTTCCAGAATCTTGAGGCTCGGCGTATCGGTCCTCCGCGATCGATCGGACCGCTCGCGCCTGCTAGGAAGCCGACAGTCGCTCACTCACCATGACGATGTCCTCGCTGTTGTACCAGAATCGACTTTCCTTCAGAGTGGGTAGCGGGGAGGAACAACCCAGATGAATTGGATTCGCGCGGCATTGACGGTACTGGTCGGGGGTGTCACGACATCGCTGACCGATTGGCTGTTCATGGGTGATTTGATCTACAAACGATTCAACCAATACCCTGAGATTTGGCGGTTTCAGCATGGTCAGGGAGAAATGCAGGCTATCGTTTGGTCCGCCCCTCTGCCCTTCGTCACCTGCGCGGTCTTCACCCTGTTGTGCGCCCACCTGAATCTTCACTCGTACCGCGCGACTGTCGAACTGGCGCTCGCGATTTGGCTTATAGGGCCTCTACCGCTACTCATCGTGCACGGGATGTTCATCAAACTGCACCCCGCAATTATTGCGGCCTATTCCCTCGGATGGCTGGTGAAGTTAGTCGTGGCAGCGGTAGTTGTAACACTGATTCTGCACTAGGTTGGGGCATCTCGGGCTCGTTGATATTCGGAGTGGGACCCAGAGAGCTCGGGACCGATGACGCTTTACTCTGAAAGGTATGGATCATGTCTAACCGTGTCGCCGTTGTAACCGGCGCCAGTCGCGGCGTAGGGAAAGGGATCGCTATCGAACTCTGCGAGGCGCATTTCACCGTGTACATCACGGGGCGAAGCGTTAATGAGATGGCGTACCTAGCAGGCAGAGGCACAGCAATCCCTTGCGATCATCGCGAGGATCAACAGGTCTACCACGCATTTGACCGCATCGCCGAGGAGCAGGGACGCATCGATGTTCTCGTGAATAACGCCTGGGGCGGATATGAAAATATGATCGAGGAAGGCGAGTATACCTGGGAGCGTCCATTCTGGCAGCAGCCGCTCTGGCGTTGGGACGCGATGTTCCAAACTGGCGTCCGAGCCGCCTATGTGGCAAGTGGGCTGGCGGCACCAATAATGCTCGCCCAGCGTAGTGGCCTTATCGTAAACCTTTCGTATTGGGCAGCACAAAAGCATCTGGCCAACGTCTCGTACGGCGTTGCGAAGGCGGCGACGGATAAGCTGACGGTTGACATCGCCCATGAGCTTCGGGAGCACAATGTCGCGGTTGTTTCGCTTTATCCGGGACTGGTGAGAACGGAAAAAGTGATGGCTGCAGCCCAGTGGCTGGATCTAAGCAATTCGGAGTCCCCCAGGTTCATCGGCCGGGCTGTCGTGGCGCTCGCGAACGATAGCGACATCATGGACAAATCTGGAAGGGTGCTGGTGGCGGCCGCTCTTGCGCAAGAATATGGATTCACTGATCTCGACGGGAACACCCCGCAACCGCTCACCTTGGCTGAGGCTTAGAGCCGACAATGGCCCACCGCACTTACTGGTGAGGAGGTGAACCTGCCGCGAGGCGCAAACTGGCTGACCGGCGGCTCGGTCGGACCGGAAGGGCAGTTATCTGGTCTTTGGGGCGTCCTCGCTCTCGGAGCGCTGGGGATTCATTTTCTGTTCCCGCGCCCGTCGGCCGGATTCAATTCATTCAGGAGATTCTGATGAGCGGTCGGTACGTTTGAATCCCTCGTTGTCATGCGCTTGCATCGTGGAAGCCCACGTTCTCGGCGTCATTCCAAAAGTCCGCCGGAACAATTCGACGAAGGCGCTCGGCTGTCGATAACCTACCTCGGCGGCAGTTTCCTTTACGGAGCATCCTTCGACCAACAGCTCTATCCCTTTCATCAGCCGCGCCTGCCTCCGCCAAAACTTAAAAGTCGAGCCAATCTCTCTCTGAAAGGCTCTCTCGATCGTCCTGGCGCTCACGCCGGCCTTTTTGCAAAGTGCATGCAGCGACGGCGCATTTGCCTGGTTGGCCATAAATGCCTTAGCCACGGCAAGCGCTCTCGTGTCCCTGGGGAGCGTTAATAGCATGGGGACCGGTCGGGCATTCTGCAATTGGGACACGATCAAGTCTCGGAGGGAACAGTGGAGATGGTTCTTTACGCGCAGCTGTCCAGTCCGCACCGCCTCCACGATTAGTTCGCGGAGCAAGGGCGAGACGTGGAGTACTCCGCAACCGTCCGGCGGGCGGGTCACTAGCCCTCGCTTAAGATAGAGGGTTCGCATCGAAACGGCGCCTGACATGCGGATTTGATGCCGTGTGCGTGCTGGAACCCAAACGGCAAGATGAGGCGGCGTTAGCCAGAGGCTGTGACCCGCTGATATTTCCATGACTCCCCGCGTTGCGTAGATCACTTGATCGGAATCGTGAGAGTGTTCGGGCACAACGTAAGCAGCAGGATATTCGTAGGCGAGCGTGGAAATCGAAACACCGGGTTTCGGGTCGTATTCCTTGAGAATCCTGTGTCGCATCAGAGGTATATTATGGCGCAACCGCGGTCTAGCGCCAACACCGATTCGGTGGGATACTCACGTCATGCCAAGCGATCCAAGCTCAACAGCGAGGTGATTTCGTGAGCCAAAAGAAAAGCATTCTCGGTTCTCAAAAGCTCATGGCTTTCGTGGCCACAAGCGATCCGGCTCTCGCAAAGGCGTTCTATCGCGACACGCTGGGTCTTCCTCTGGTCAGCGAAGACCAATTCGCCCTGGTCTTCGATGTCGCTGGAACGATGCTGCGAGTTACAACGGTCCAAGAAGTCGGAGCAGCGAAGTACACGGTTTTGGGCTGGCAGGTCCCTGACATCATTCGGACGGCGAAAAGTCTTCATGAAGTGGGTATCACGCTCGAACAATATACAGGGATGCAGCAAGACGAGCTTGGGATTTGGAACTCGCCTGGCGGCGCAAAGGTCGCTTGGTTCAAAGACCCCGATGGAAATACGTTGGGCATCACGCAGTTTTAGGTGGAGGTATTTCGCCGCGACGAATCTTGCACACCGCTGGCTTGCCGGTCTGATTATTGGCGGAAGGCCGTCGAAACCTATATCTTTCCCTGGGTCCTTGACGGTCTCGACATCGGCCCGAGTGTTCTCGAAATTGGTCCGGGCCCCGGCGTGACGACGGATCTCCTGCGAACTCGGGTCGATCGTCTTACCTGCGTAGAAATCGATCAGCGATGCGCCGATTCCCTGCAGCGGCGCATGGCGCGCCAGAATGTCACAGTGCTCCACCAGGATGCTACGGCCATGCGTTTGCCGGAAGCGACATTCGATACCGCGTTGAGTTTCACGATGCTCCATCACGTTGCTTCGGAAGGTTTGCAGAATCGCCTGCTGGCCGAAGTATGTCGCGTTCTGCGTCCCGGCGGCGTCTTCGCAGGTACGGACAGCCTTTACAGCCGCACATTTCGATTGCTCCACCTGTTCGACACCATGGTGGTGGTGGACCCATGTGCATTCCCCGAACGCCTGAAAGCAGCAGGTTTTGATGAGGTACAAGTAGATATATTGCAGCCGTACGCGTTCCGGTTCCGAGCGCGGAAGCCCAGAGAACGTCGCGAGTAAGACCGTACTCAAAGGCTGGCTTTACGCGAAAGCCGCCAGGCTGCCCTTGTTGATCCGAACCTGAATATCGCTGTTCCGCACGCCCTTGAGATAGACCATCGTCGACGCGATATCGCGGTGCCCCATCCATTGCTGCAACGTCCGGATGTCGATGCCGTCCTGCAGGTGGCGCGTGGCGTAGGTGTGGCGGAACTTGTGAAGGAACCATCGTCCGCAGAAAGGTCCTTCCACGCAGCGGTTGATCCGGACTGCGCCGTCGTCGAGCTTGTGCGGCACAGCGCAGTGACCGCAGTTGAGTTTGCCGCGGTGCGCGACGGCCTTTAGTTTTTCCAGCATCGCGCCGTCAGGCCGGCCGGTCGTGCTTGGAAATAGCGGATCATCCGGGCTGGTATTTGCCGGGCGGAATTTCTGAAGCATCGTGATCAGCTTCTGCGGAACCGGGACTTCGCGCTCTTCCCAGTTCTTCGGATGAAATCCCCAGTGCGGTTTCGCCGTGACGCGCACGGCCATGTGCTTGAAGTCCACATCTCGCCAGGTGACGAAGCGCCCTTCGGCGTCGCGAAATCCCGACATGAGATAAAACTTGAACCGCATTTCCTCGTGCGGCGCGCAGGCCTTGAACAGTTTCTCCAGTTCGGCATTTTCGTAGATCGGGCGCATAGTTTCGACGAAGCTCGGCCAGTCCGCGGTGTTCAGGAGCTTGGCCTTGCCATGCTGCTTCATCACCTGCGAGATGACCACCAGCTTGTTGTAGACACTCTTGCCCTTCTGTCCCTTCTTGAGGCACTCAGTAGCGAAGTCGAGCAGGTCCTGGCGCTCCACGTCGTCAACATAGGTCTTCGCGCAGAAGGATTTGAAACTGGCAAGGATCGGCCGGTAGGTGCGGAAGGTCCGCAGCGAGCGGTGGTACTTGATGTATTCGGAATAGTGGTCGAGCGCCGCGGCGACAGTGATGCGTTCCGGTTCAGGCTCCGGCGCCGCTTGCGCCGGGATGATCCCGTTCCGGACGGCGGAAAGTTCGGCCTGTTTGCGGCGGGCGAGATCGGCGGCAACGAAAGCATCGGGACCGGAGGCCTGCTTGATGCGCTTACCATCCTCCCGCCACTCGATAAAATAGCCGCCCTCGGGATGGACTTCATCCCCGCCCTGGACACGGACGTGATCGCGGCGGACACGACCCTTGCTGTCGAACAAAGCGGGAGCGGGAATCCATCTGTCGTGGTGCTTGATCTGCTTGAGGAGGATGACGCGCGCCTGTCTTGGCATCTGGCGATTCCTTGAGACAGGGCCGTTGGCTGGCTCCCGTCCTAACGGCCTATAGAATCGCCTATACGGGCGCTAAACGCAAGATACTTATGGAATACCGTGACAGGGCAGCGTTCTAACCAACTGAACTACGTCCCCACTTTGTTTTCTTACCTTTATCGGAAACCCGCGTCTTTAGTGGCTTTCCTCAGGTTCAATCGATTCGCCGGCGTCGCCCGTTTCAACCTTCCAACCATCAGGTACCACATACTGTCGATTTTGGGTGAGGAAAGACGACCCCCTAAGTTATTGATTTTGCGTGGCTGAGGGATCGGAAAACTGGAGACCGTTTTGGAACGGGGGCGCCAGGCCTCTGTCAGCGGCCGGACAGCCGAATCACTTACGTACTTACGCACGGTGCGGGTATACTGCGGAGTCAACGAGGAAGAGAGCTAATGGCGACCAAGAAGAGAGGTCGTAGTTTAAGTAAGCACGCGGCTGGCACGCATCGCGCAGGAGGCGGCGCGGGAGAGAAGCCCATCGCACTGACCCTTAAGGTTGACAGCGTCACATACGTTCGCCTGAGCACGCTCCGGGCGACCCAGAGGCGGACGAACCAAGACATTCTCCGGCAGGCCTTAGAAGAATACCTTGACCGGGCGGGAGCTTAGAAGCACAAGCAGCGGAGGTTTTAGATGGCGACTCGCCGCCAGGGTTCTACCATCTGCGACGACCTGCTCCGTCCCGGACGGCTTTGGTCGAGGCAGGATGTTTTCACGAAGATCTCCGGTCCCGAAAGCGCCTGGCGTCAACGTCTGTCAGAGTGGATGGAGGAGAACGCTAGAGTGGTCTGGAAAGTTTGCGAAGAAACGCACTTGCCCCAATTTTCATCACAGCCCTCCGGATTCACCGAATGTTCGGTAGGAAGCCTCATATGGAAATTAGAAACTTCAGACTTGGCCATCATCTCGTCGCATTCTCGATGTGATGGGGCAGAGTGAAAGATTTAAGAAACTGCGTTTGGCGAAAACGCCAGAGGAAGATGCGGAAGTCGGCGAGGTAGTTCGACAAACGGCTGGTTTCGTTCTTGATCTCAGACGAGTGTTTGACGAGCAATTCACGGCCTTTGAAGCTGGTTCACCGAACATAAAGCGGCACACTAAAGAACCGCTTCGTCCGCACTTTATCGGGATTTCCGATTCGCTAATCACGTCCGTTCCCCTTAGGAATGATGGTGGTGATCTAGTCGGAATTGTGACCGTTTATTCCGCACTGTCCGCCGCTGCGGTCGTCATGCTCACATCTCTGGCCAGCAAACACCCGCTTCGAGGTGGTATTGATGTGGGATTCGCGGTGGAAATGGGGCCACAGGAGGTCTATGGTACCGCGCTGGCGCGCGCCTACGAGCTGGAATCCAAAGAGGCGCAATATCCCCGCATTCTGATTGGCGATGAGCTGTGGCGCTATTTTAATGCAGCAATTGCGCATTTTGAAAAGCAGGATACGCCAGTCGCGCGTTCGATCACCGTCATTACCAAGAAAATGCTGGAGCTTGTGGCGACGGATGGGGACGGAAAGCGAATCCTGGACTACCTCGGCCAGACGATACTAGATAATGCGGGCCCCGGAGGGAGGCACCGCGACTATATGGTGAAGCCAGCCTACGATTTTGTTCTGGCCGAGCAAAAGCGCATCAAAACGACCGGGGATGCGAAACTGATTGCGCGATATGACTTGTTTCGAGCTTATTTCGAATCTCGCCTGCGACTGTGGGGCATCGAAGTTCAAAAGGATTAGCCGATCCGTTTTCTTCGGAAGCTCTGCTGTTTTTGCTTGGGAAATATGGACTCTACGTGTTGGGCATTGGATAGTTTCGTTCGGAAGTTTGCGAAGAGCGGCCGGCTCTAAATCGGGATGGGAGCGTGTAGAACAACCGGAAAAGCGCGATTATTTAGTCTTTTTTCGGCCTTTGAGCGCCAATACTTTAATAATCCTCTACTGGACAACCTCGTTTCCGTTTTCGTCCAGCCCCATCTTCAACCACGCCTCACGCTGTACTTCGTCTAAGCGGTCTTCAGCTTCCTTAATCCAGTGACGGTACGTCTTGCGGATTTCCTTGGACGACGTGCCCACCATGTCCGCCACATCGTCAACATGCACACCAGCCGAAAGCCACTCAGTGATTCTGAAATGCCTAAAGCCATGCGGAGTGGTCTTGACTGCCGCATCTTTTATGACTTTGTTGACCCGCTCACGCCATTGCGGATATGTGCCGGCGAATGCAGGTTCGCCCAGAGCCTCAAGCTGCTTCGCTAATGACTCGCTGATGCGCACCCGGTAGCGTTCGTTGGTCTTGGTGCGATTGCCACGAATGACCCTGCCCTGAATCACCGGACCACGCTCCGGCTTCGACAGCCTGTATTTCTCGGCGTCCTCCTGTGACATCCCGAACTTTATAGCATCGACCAGCGCCATCGCTGTCTCACGCATCAACTGGCACAGGAGCCGGACTTGTCCCGTGGCGGTCGCCAGAATCTTCTCGACCTGCTTCTTGGTTGGCGGCTTAACCTCCGCCTTATCGTAGCGGATGCGAAACTGTGGATTCGTCTTGGGGTTCGGGATTGGAGACTTCTCGATGTAGCCCATCCCCGCCGCCCACGAAAAGAAACCACTAATCACAGACCAGTGGACACTCAAGCTGCTGCTGTCCCCGCTACGGAACGGCAGCGTCAAACGCCATTTGATGACCTTGTCGGTGGAGAGAGCGGTTAGGAGCAGAATGTTGTTTTTCTCGCACCACTTCACGAGCTTGCCGCCCATCAGTTTCGCCTTGGTATTGTCGAAGTCGTTCTGTTCACGGAATTCGTACCACTCCTGAAGTGCTGCTTCGACGGTCGTGCCTTTGGGCACTACTTTGCCCTCGGCGAAGACCTTCAGGCGCCTCTCCAAGTCCTTGACTTTGGACTGCGCTTCAGACCAGCTACGGGTCTCCAAAGACCATTTGTTCTGGTAGGTGAGCTTCTTGCCCTCGAATACGCCGGGCGCCCCCTTCCAGACGAATTGAACATGCAACGGGCAGCCGCACCGGGGGTCGTAGCGGTTGGCGCTCTCGCAAACGTCCGTGTTGTGACGCCTCCAAACGGTGAATGTCATGAGGTCTCCTCCCCTTCCGAATATGGGTTCTGGGGAAACCCCCCACGGGGGAGTTAGGACAATCGTAGGGACAGTTCGGAGGCGAAGTCAAGATTACTCAGGTTTTATGCGGGAAAAGAATGGCTCCTCAGGTAGGACTCGAACCTACAACCCTTCGGTTAACAGCCGAATGCTCTGCCATTGAGCTACTGAGGAGTGTGGTGAAGCGTGCGCGGAGCGCGCGCTTGCTGAACGTTTTTATCATAACATTTCGCGGGACGGGTGAAAACAGTGGTGTGGTTTTTTGGTAGGCTATCGGGTTGCGAGGTGAGTGATGAGTGCAGTGGGTTTGATGATTGCTTCGGTGTTTCTTTTGGCGGGAGCGGCGTTTGCCGGAAATGACGTGAAGTCTTCCGCGCCCGCGCAGATGCCCCAGGCGGAGAAGCGTCCGCTCGAAGAGACGTTGCATGGAGTGAAGATCGTCGATAACTACCGGTGGCTCGAGGATGGGGCGAGTCCCGACACCCAGAAGTGGGTTGCGGAAGAGATGTCGTACACCCGCTCTCTGCTTGATCCGCTGCCGGGGCGGGATGCGATTCACAAGCGGCTGACGGAACTGCTGAGCATCGGCAGCATCAGCTCGCCGCAGATTGGCGGGAAATATTATTTCTACACGCGCCGCGAGGGCATGCAGAACCAGCCCATCGTCTATGTGCGCGAGAGCGTCGACGGAAAAGATCGCGTGCTGCTGGATGTGAATCAGCTCGCTGCGGACGGCACCATCGCGCTCGATTGGTACCGGCCTTCGGAGAACGGAAAGTATCTGGTGTATGGCACCTCGCCGAGCGGCTCGGAGATGAGCACGCTACACATCATCGAAACCAAAACCGGCGGCGCCCTATCCGACACGATCGAGCGTACGCGCGCGTGCAGCATTGCCTGGATGCCCGACAACTCTGGATTTTATTACACCCGTTATCCGAAAAAAGGCGACGTTCCCGAAGGCCAGGAGATGTACAACCGGCGCGTGTTCTATCACGAACTGGGAACCGATCCCGAGACCGACCTGAAAATTTTCGGCGAGGGCCGCGACCCTGAAGACTGGCCCAACGTGAGTCTCGACAATGATGGCCGCCTGCTCCTGATCACTGTCGAACAAGGCTGGACCAAGTCTGAGCTGTTCTTGATGGATCTGAAAAAAGGCACGCCGCCCACCCGCATCACCACCGGCAAGAATTTTCTCTATAGCGGTTCGGTCTACAACGGACGCGTTTACATCGTCACCAACGAGGATGCCCCACGTTACCGCGTCTTCGTAACCGAAGCCGGCGACTACGAGCGCGACAATTGGAAAGAAATCATTTCCCAGACGGACGCGGTTCTGCAGGGCGCAGCCGTGTGGGGCGGGAAGATTTTTGCACAGTACGAACAGAACGCAACTTCCCAGTTAAAGATTTTCGGTATCGCCGGAGACAAAATCAGCGATCTCACGCTTCCCGCGCTGGGCACGGTCTTCGGCTCGGACGGAAAATGGAATCGCGACGAGATTTTCTATGGCTTTCTGTCGTTCACCGTTCCTCCCACGGTTTATCGCTACGACATGAAGACCAAAGCGACATCGCTTTGGGCCAAGGTGGATGCGCCGTCGATTGATCCGGCAGCGTATGAGGTCAATCAGGAGTGGTACCACTCGAAGGATGGCACGCGTGTCCCCATGTTCATCGTGAACAAGAAAGGATTGAAGAAGGACGGCCTCAATCCCACGCTGCTTACGGCTTATGGCGGATTCAATGTAAGCCTGACGCCAGATTTCAAGCGGCAGGCCTATCTGTGGATGGAGCATGGTGGGGTCTACGCGGTAGCGAATCTACGCGGCGGCGCCGAGTTTGGAGAAGACTGGCATCGCGCCGGAATGCTCGACAAGAAGCAAAATGTTTTCGATGACATGATCGCCGCCGCCGAACATCTCATTGCAGAAAAATATACTGACAAGGATCATCTCGCCATTCAGGGCGGCTCCAATGGCGGCCTGCTGATGGGCGCGATGATCACCCAGCGTCCCGATTTGTTTCGCGCCGTGGTCTGCCAAGTTCCCCTGCTCGACATGCTGCGCTATCAGAATTTCCAGATCGCCAAGCTGTGGATTCCAGAGTACGGCAGCTCCGATAATCCCGAGCAATTCAAGTGGCTCTATGCCTATTCCCCGTATCACCACGTAAAGCAGGGAACGGAATATCCCGCGATCTTATTTATGACGGCGGACACGGATACCCGCGTCGATCCCATGCACGCCAAGAAGATGGCGGCGGAGATGCAAGCCGAGGCGAAGAACGGCTCAAGCAAGACGCGTCCGATCTTGCTGCGGATCGAGAGCAAGGCGGGACATGGGGCAGGGAAGCCGGTGACCAAGCAAATCGAGGAGTTCACGGATGTGTATTCGTTTTTGTTTTGGCAGTTGGGGATGCAGGAGTAGGCCCAGCGCCTCGCCCTGCGGGGTCGTGTTGAGTTGTAGTCCCGGGCGGCTTTGCCCGAAAAAACACAGGGTCGTCTTCTAGACGTGGGAGAAGTATCGGGAGGCTTGGGAGTGGTGGGAGGATGGTCCGGTCAAGGGCAGCGGGTGACGGCGTTGGTGGGAGCGCTTTGGATGGGTTCGTAGGGCACATACACCGGTTCCCAGATATTGGCTTCAATTTCGCGAGTCAGACTCTCCTCGCCGGAAACCTGAGCTTGTCCATCTTTGATCGCCTGTCTGCCGACGGCCTGCGCGATGGAGCGACTGAGATGGCGCGACTCCGCAAATGAAGGCAGAAGGTTGGCCTGCTTATCCTTTTGCGTGGGGCAGAGACGCGCCAGTTCCTTAGCCGCGGCCATGATCATCGTGTCGGTAACCCGTTTGGCCTTGGAGGCAACGATGCCCAGCGCGAGCCCGGGAAAGATGTAAGAGTTATTACTCTGATCGATGTAAATCTTCTTTCCGCCAAAATTGACAGGCTCGAACGGACTGCCAGTACCGATCAGGGTCCGTCCCTCCGTCCAGTTGAGAAGGTCCTGAGGAGTGGCTTCGCTGCGTGAAGTGGGATTGGAGAGCGGGAAGATGATTGGACGAGTCGTGTTCCTGGCCATTTCGCGCACTGCCGGTTCGGTGAAGGCTCCAGCTTGACCGGAGACGCCGATGAGAACTGACGGCTTGGCATGGCGGATCACATCGAGCAATGTGATCTCTCCATTGGGTGGTCGCCAAGTTTGCACTTCCTGCTCTTTGCGCGCGTAAGGCATTTGCTCAGGACGCACGTCTTTGCCATTTTCGGTGACGAGCCCGTATCGGTCGATGGCGTAAAAGTGCTTGCGAGCTTCCTGCTCGGTGAGACCTTTGTCCTGCATCAGCTGCGACAAAAGGTTGGCGATGCCGATGCCCGCTGTTCCGAAGCCGAGGACCACGATCTTCTGCTGCTCGAGCGGCACGCCGGTGAGGTTGCTGGCGGAGAGCAGTGCGGCGGTTGCCACGGCGGCGGTGCCTTGAATGTCGTCGTTGAAGGTGCAGAGCTGGTCCTTGTAACGAGCCAGGAGGCGGGCGGCATTCGAACCGGCGAAGTCCTCCCATTGCAGAAGAACCAGCGGCCAGCGCTTTTTCACTCTGTTCACAAAAACGTCGACGAAAGCGTCGTAGGCCTCGCCACGAACCCGATGATGCCGCCATCCCATGTAAAGTGGACTCTTTAACCGGTCCTCATTGTCGGTGCCGACATCAAGTAGAACCGGAAGACAATGTTCGGGATGAATTCCGCCGAGCGCCGTGTAGAGCGCCATCTTGCCGATCGGAATACCCATTCCTCCCGCCCCTTGATCGCCCAGCCCCAGGATTCGCTCGCCATCGCTGACCACAATGCACTTCACGCCGTTGTAGCGCGAGTGGCTGAGGATCTTTTCGATGCGATCTTTATTGGGATAACTGAGGAACAGACCTCGGGGCTTCCTCCAAATCTCGCTGAAGCGCTGGCAGCCTTCCCCGACAGTAGGCGTGTAGACGACCGGAAGCATCTCTTCGACATGGCGCAGCAGCAGCGCGTAGAACAGAGTTTCGTTCGTATCCTGCAGGTCGCGGAGAAAGCTGTATTTATTGAAAGCGGTCGGCTGGTCGCGCAAGGCCTGAAGCCGGCGGTCGATCTGCTCCTCGAGAGTCCCTACATGCGGCGGCAATAAACCGTGCAGATCGAAGACGTCGCGTTCGTGATCCGTGAAGGCAGTTCCTTTATTGAGTCGCGGAGAATTGATCAGGTTAAATCCTGAGAGAGAAACATGGCAGATTTTGCTGCTTGCCGTGGGCTGCCGTTGGCCGTTCGTTTCCATTGTTCCAGTTTAGCGCTGACCAGCTTCGACTCGATGCAAAAGAACGCCGAGGCTTGGCGGAGAAACGAATCGGCCTAGCGAATGGGAAGCGCATACATGAGTCCGCCCTGCGTCCAGAGATTGTTGGCGCCGCGAGGCAGCTTCATCACCGACCCCGAGCCGAGGTCGCGCTCAAACATCTCGCCATAGTTGCCCACGGCTTCGATGACACGAGCGGCCCAGGCATCATCGAGCCCGACAAATTGCCCGTAGCCGCGCTGAACTCCTAGCAGACGCCGGACCACGGTGTCGTCGCTCTTCTTCATTTCGGAGACATTCGCCTCCGCTATTCCGCTCTCCTCGGCTTGGATCAAGGCTTCGACCGTCCAGTCGACGATGGCGGCCCATTGCGGATCGTCGAGGGTGTAGGTGGGCGCCAAGGGATCTTTAGCGATAACATCGGGAAGGATTTCAAAGTTTTTTGCCATGCTCTTAAAGGCGAGTCGCTCGTAAGCCAGTTGTGAGACGTCGGCGGTGACGGCGGCGCAGTTGCCGGTGATGAACGCCGCTTCCATCTCACCCTCCTCCTGGAAGGGGAATGGCAGCCACTTGATCTTCTCGCGCCTCATATAACTTTCAACCTGAGCCTCGATCTCGGTGCCGCTGATGAAGCAGGTTTTCTTCCCCGCGAGCTGCCTCGGGGATGTGATTCCCATGGCCTTATTCACAAGAAAGCCCTGGTAGTCATAGAAAATGGGCCGCGCGAAGCCGAAGCCCTTGGTCGCCGAATTGGTAAAGGTAGGAGATCCGGTGGCGAGAAGCGCGATCTCGCCGGACTTGAGGGCTTTCAGCGCGTCCTGCTCGTCGCGAAAGGATACTACGGTGAATTTGGCGTTCGCTCCGAGCACTGCGACGGCAACTGCCTTACAGATATCCACATCGAAAACGGAATGATTCCCGTGCGCATCCTGGGTGGAGTATTCGGGCTCTTCCGTGTTGACTCCGCAAGAGAGCGCGGCAGCGGCTTTAACCCGATCAACTGTCGAACCGGCAAAGACTGTTGGGACAGATCCGATTATCAAACATGCAATTGAAAATATAAGTGCTGAGATCCTGCTCACAATTATATTCTCCCTTCTCCGACACAAATAACAGCATGCAACAAGCCGGCGGCCGGAAAAAATCCGGTCGCCGGGATATGGTTGGGAAAGACTCTAGTTCGACGGCCAGCCACCCTCTGACGGTACTCCGGGATTGGTACTGGGACGAGGATTGAAGTCTGCCGGAGCTGGATCGATCACTACTCCGTTGACCAGGTCGGTTGGCGTGATCTGCAGGGCGCGGCAACCTTGTCCACCGGCGTGGGGCAGGCTCAAAACTTCAGCCGCCGGAATGCTCGCGTACTGCGCCGTCAACAGCGGAGTTACATGAGTCAAGCGGCCATTGTCGAAGGCGGTGAATAGGTCGCCCACGCCAGGAGTACCGGCGTCGGACGGGCCAAGGTAGCTCTGGCCATAGGTCTTCTTGCCCAGAGCGCGAGCCGAGGCTTCGTCGGGAAGTTCGGCGAGCGGAGTTAGGTTGAACAGCTCATCGATGAACTTGATGATCGAGCCATGCTCAGTGGCTTCGTGGGAGATTGCGTGGGCCACAGCGTAAGGCGAGATCACGATAGCGGGAATGCGCGGACCCTGGTCAAGAGCGGCTCCAAGCGGATCCCACGACCGGATCGCCGGTTGTGTGTGATCGTAGAGGCCATCGGTTTCATCGTAAGTAATAATGATGGCGCTGTGCGACCAGTAGGGACTGCTGGCGATCGCATTGATCGAATCGGCCAGAAGGGCCTCACTGATCTGCGCGTCGGAGTAGCCTGGGTGATCGTCATTGCCGGCGTAGGCGGCTTTGACGGCCGGGCTGGGTGAACGGGGAACCAGGCCATCGAGGTTGCCATACCCGCCGCGGACATAAAACACGCCGCCTTCCGCCGGCAGCGCCTTGTTGACGATCGCGGTGTAGAAATCGCCGAGACCCTTCAAGTGAGACGCCGTCTCGCCCAGATTGTTCGCTTCATATCCGAAGTACTGCGGACCGTTGTGATGAGCGATATAGTCGAGATTGGTCGGTGGACCAGCAGGGTCCGTGGGCTCGTGATCATATCCTTCCTGGAACCAACCCCAATGTACCGGCCCGTTCGGGCTGCCAGCAATTTTCTTGATGTCGGCTTGCACATCGAGAAGGTCGAAGGAGGGATTGAGGTCGTTGGCCGTGATGCTCTCAATATGGTTTCCCATAAAGGAGAGGGGCAAACTGGCAAACGTCAGATTGGATGCGGGATTCGAGCTTACGCCGCCCGGGTTGTCGACCGGCTGCTTTTGGTTCGGAGGGGTAAAGATATCCAGAGCCGATCCCCAGAATGGTTGCGGATCGCCGACAACCGGGAGTTGCGCGTTTGTGGTGTTGGCGTTGAGACCCAATTCAGGATGCTTCACCCACTGCGTCATCCCGGATTGACCGGCGATCATGGCAATAGCGTTTGGCGTCGAAGGGCCGATCACGGTGTCAAAGAAGTTATCGAAAAGCGTGAAGCGATCCGCATAGTTCCAGAGAAATGGAGCGGTGTCGCAATCCACATGGCTGACCACTAACTCGCCTTTTTGCACCTGTTTCTCAGTCGGTAGCGCCCCGGTATAGGTGAATCCATCGGGGCCCGCGGTAAACGTTCCGATCAGCCCTTCTTCGGTGAAGGCGTAGCGATCATTCCGGGCGACGTTGTTGTTATTCACGTCCAGCTTGGCGTCGATGCCGACATGGGAGTGATTCACCGAATCCGTATCTTCGGGATAGAGCAGCACGGGGCTACCGTTGACCGTGACCGACTGAGGAATCTTGAATGGAGAAATTGTACCGACAGAGCCGTCGGTCAGAACGATTGGCTGGACAAATCCGGGCGTCTGGGCGGCGGGCTGAGAGAAAAGGCCGCGGGCTCCAGGGTAGGTACCGAAGTAGAAATCAAAGGATCGGTTCTCCTGAAACAGAACGAAGACGTACTTTATGTTTTTCTGCAGCAGGGCGAGCTTTTGAGCATGGGTAAGATTAGGCGCGCTCTCGATCCTGCTGGTGTAACGGGCGACTTCCGCGCTTGATCGCGGTGCAATTTCGACGAGTTTCTTCTGGTCGTCCATCCCATCATTTCTCGGGGTTTGGGCCAGCGTGGCGACTGGCTGCATGGCCAATGCGGCCACTAACAGCGATGCGCAACCGGACTTCAACCATTCTTTGATTTGCATACATTTATTCCTCTCTATGATCGAAAGCTCTCGGCTTCTAAGTCGTTCGCCGGTGGATGGCTGTTCCGGCGAGGAAAGACTCCGCGAATCATTGGAACGGCTGTATGTGAATGGGACATTGAGATGGCGTGAATAGTTGATGAAAATCTTGTAAGCACCGAAAACCGCAGATCTCGGCGACTTGTTGAGGAGTGAGGTAAAGAAGTTGGAGGAGTGCTCAGGGGCTGGATCGATGCCCCGGCCGGCTGTTTCGCTGTGGACGGTGATCAACCTCAAGTGGAGAGCGCGGTGCGTGCTTCAGGCTCCAACAGCCACGTTTGATTTTGCCGCGATCGTCTTGGCAATGGCGGCAAGGCGCTGATAGGACTGCAGACGATCCGAGTGCTCATACGTATCCGTCACCACGATCAATTCATCGACCCCGGCGTCGCCTACTAACTTCTCGAGCCCAGCCTTTACCGTGGCATCGGATCCGATGATCGCCGCGCCCAGTTTGTTCTCGACGGCCGTGCGTTCCCAGTCCTGCCAGAGTGGCTCCATGGAATCAACTGGTGGTAGTAACTCGACCGGCTGGTTTCGGATCAGCCGCAGAAAGCGCTGCTGCGGAGTGGTGAATAAGCGGCGGGCGGCGGCGTTCGTCTCTGCCGCAATCACCTGCACCCCCACCATGAAATATGGCTTTCGGAGAACGTCGCTAGGTCGGAACCGCTCGCGGTAGAGTTGCGCCGCGACGTACAGATATTCCGGAGCAAAGTGCGCCGCGAATGCAAACGGTAGGCCCAGAGTCCCCGCCAGCTGCGCGCTGAAGCCGCTCGACCCCAGCAATGTGATGGGCATTTTGCTGCCTTGCCCGGGAATCGCTTTCACTACTTGTCCCGGCTTCTCGGGTCCGAGGTAGGTGCGCAGTTCGTCGAGCAGTGCCGGGAAATCTTCTCCGCTTTGGTGCAGATCGCGTCGAAGTGCCCGCATGGTCTGAAAGTCGCCGCCCGGAGCGCGTCCCAGCCCGAGATCGATTCGCCCCGGATAAATTGCCTCTAGTGTGCCAAACTGTTCCGCCACTACGAGCGGCGCATGATTGGGCAGCATGACTCCGCCGCTGCCTACGCGAATCGTTTTTGTCGCGGACGCCACATGACCGATGAGAACGGCAGTGGCGGAACAAGCGAGTCCAGGAATGGAGTGATGTTCTGCCAGCCAGTAGCGCTTGTATCCCAACGTCTCTACGTGCTGCGCCAGGTCGACAGAGCGGGCAATCGCGCTGCCCGCGGCCTCGCCCAGCCGCATGCCTACCAGATCCAATACGGAAACAGCTAGCCCATTCTGCATGTGAAGTTAGATGAAGCAGCAGGAAAAGCGATGCGAACCGGACTACTGGTAAGTGAAGGTTAAGTCGTCCAGGTAAACCGTGCAGGACGATTGTTGAGAGTTTCCATCCATCTGATCGTTGATCCCAGGTTGGATCATGGTCAGGTCATGCTCGGGCACCAGGTAAGTCTCGGCTTCGGGACGCACCCTTTCGTCGGTGGTGACGATGATGACAGCGTAACGGTCGGCTTCGGTCCGGGCAGTAGGTGAGCGCATGAGCGTTTCTTGGCGCGCCCGATTATGGCAAGTTTCTTGCCCCTTCGGGATGACATATTTATCTCTGCCCGATCAGAATGCCATCGAACTTGCAAAACCTCGATGCTTCCCGTAATTTGCAACCCGCTCTGAATCGGCGGCGGAGGATAGTTTGGACATCAACGTCCGAAAGCGCTCGCAAGTGCAGGTGATCCAGCTGCGTGGAGCTCTCCGCATGGGCCCTGCGGTGGACAACTTACGCCAGACCATGGACGAAGCGCTCAGCAACGGCGACACGCGAATGGTTATGAACCTCTCGGAGGTTCCCATGGTGGATTTCAGCGGAATTGGCTTGCTGGTGCGCTATCTGGCGGTGATCAAGCAGAAGGTGGGAACCTCAAGCTCGCGCAACCCTCGAAATTCGCCGTGCAGACCTTGCGCCTGGTGGGCGTTCTCAATCTGTTCGAGATTTTTTATAACGACGACGCTGCGGTGGAGTTTTTTGTTTAGAGCGTCCCCGATGGTAGATTCCAAAACCAAATGAGCCTCTATGCTGGCTGACTTCAGTAGTGTCCCGGAAAGCAGCGAATTATCGGAACGGCTCGACCTCAGCGTGCCTGCCGATGCCGAGGCGATCGCTCGTGGGGTGGACGCCATCTCGGAAACCCTGGAAGGTCTCGAGGTCCCCGAGCAGAAGCGACTTGAGGTAGCGCTGGCCGTACAGGAGGCATTAGCGAATGTCGTCGTTCACGGATGTGGCAATGACCCGTCAAAGGAGGTTCGGGGTCGCTTGCCGTCGAATCTGGAGGGCCGAATCTTAATCTCTGTGACGGATCCCGGTCCAGGCTTCAGTCCAGAACGTCTGCCCGATCCGAAGCGGCAAGAGAATGTGTACGCCGACCACGGACGCGGCGTTTACTTGATCCGCCAGCTCATGGACGAAGTTCAAATCGATCGTCCTGGAAATGAAATCAGGATGTGAAGTATTAGTTGAGGATTTACTGCAGAGTTATTGCTCACCCTCACTGACGCCGGGTTGCAACCTACCTCAGGTCGTTCACCAGATACAAATCGGAAAGCGTGCGACCGTATTCGTAGACGTAATTGTTGCCGTCGGGAGTGATGAGGACGGAGCTAATGTCGGTCACGCCGGAGACGTCTGGAGGAACCAGCTGCTTCCAAAGCTGTTTGTGGCCGCTGGCCAGGTCCAGCCGGTTGACCGTGGCCGGGACTTCGCCGAGCCGGTAGACGAACAGAGAGCGGCCGTCGCCAGTCCATGAGATGGGGGCTTCTCCTGCATCCAGGCCGGGAATCGGTCGAATCTCACCGTTGTCTAGCGTGAGTAAGGCAGGTTTTTGGTCGGGAGTGACCAGCGCCACTTGCTTGCCGTCAGGAGAGATGGTGAACAGGCTACCGTTCACCCCTTCCTGGGTGATGGCTTTCGCCGCACCGCCGTCCAGGTCCTGCACGTAAAGCCGCACCCCCTTGCCGGGCTCGTCGGCGGAAAATAAGAGTCGCTTGCCGTCCGGGAACCAGTGGGCGTCGAGGCGATTGATTTGGTCATGAGTCAACTGCCTCGATTCTCCAGCACCTGTGGGGAGCAGGTTGAACTGAACGGGTGGCTTGGGCAGACCCGCCAACGCCCACTTCTGATCGGGGGACAAGGCAAAGCTTGATCCGTCGCCGAGCCGGATTGCCGGCGACCCATCGGTGCCTCGCAGATAGCTGGAATAGTTCTCGCCGCCCGCTTCGCCGGACTCCGTAAATAGAAGTTTCTTGCCATCCGGGGACAAATCCTTGGGCGCCGACCAGTCGAGCCAGGAGAGGTCTCGCTCCTTGCTGGTGCCGGCGGTCAGCCCGACCATTCCTACGCGGGGCACATCCCGCGTGATGAGCACGCGCCCGTCCTTCGCTACGTCCTGCAGGGTGAGCGTGCCGGGCTCACGGGCCAGAAGCCGCTCCTTGCCCGACAGGGTGACCGCAGAGAGATATCGCCCGTAGCCCAGGCGGGTGCTGGAAAACCAGATTTCGTTTCCGCTCGGAGACCAGCCCAGACCCCAGGCTGTTTCCCAGCCGGTGGATAAAGTCTTCTTCTTCCCGGAAAGATCGACGACCGCGATTGATCCTGCGTCGTCGCGGCGGACCGGGTGCTCGATAAAACCCACCACGTCTCCTTTCGGGCTGACACGTGGGTGGCTGAGCCATCCGCCGGTCTGATAGAGCACTTTGCCGATGGGATATTCGAGCCGGCTCAATCCGCCGAACTCACGCACGACGGCGAAGTTTGTGCCATCCGGCGACCAATCTGCCCACTGCACATTTTCCAGCACCTCGCGTGGGGCGCCGCCGCCCAGCGGCACTCGGCCCAGTGTGCCCGCGTTGATATAAGGATCAATGTTGTGACTGTTCAGCAGGACCGCCATCTCGCCTTCCGGAGAGATCGACAGCACCTCGGCCTTTGACAGGCCAAACGGGCGGGATTCGGGACTATCGGGCCGAGTCACCAGCAGTTCGATTGGATTGCCCTCCCAGGCCGCACTGTAAACGATGTTTTTCCCGTCCGGAGCAAAACGCGCCATGCGGATGGTGCCACCCCGAAAGGTTAACTGGTGGTAGGTCGGGGGCGTGATGCTGGAGGCCAGACCTTCGCGCTTTCCCAGAAGATATGCCGCTGCAATCAGGGCAAGAACAACGACCCCCAATGCTGGAGCGATGAGTCGCCACGGACGGGGCTTGCTGGAAGGTTGAACAGGTACTGTTCCCGGCGCATCGGGCTGTGTCGCGATCTTTGTGCTGGCGTGCGAATCGGCTTGCCGCTTTAGACGCTGGAGGTCAACCCGAAAGTCGGAGGCGGTCTGGTAGCGGAGTTTGAGATCCTTTTCCAGAGCTTTCTCGAGAATCTCGCTCATCTTTGGCGGAAGTTGAGGATTGAATTGCAATGGTGGCGCGGGGGCGCGATTAAGAATGGCATCGAATACCGCTGCACTGGTGGGACCGGAAAATGCCGGCCGGCCCGCGACCATTTCGTATAGAACGATGCCCAGCGAAAACAGGTCCGTGCGCCGATCGAGATCCTCGCCCATGGCCTGCTCCGGCGACATATACGCGATGGTTCCCACCGCCATGCCGGGACTGGTCAGGGCATCAACGTTAACCGCGGTAGGCATGGAGCTGGTGACACCGGCGTTTTTTGATTGTGCCTCGGCGGTGTATTTCGCCAAGCCAAAATCAAGGACTTTCGCCTGGCCGCTGCGCGTGATGAAAATGTTTGCCGGCTTGATATCGCGATGGACGATGCCTTGGGCGTGTGCTACATCGAGGGCGTCGGCGACTTGTACGGCGATCTCCAGGACCTCGCTGAGCCGCATCGCCTTCCCCTCGATGCGGTGCTTCAGCGTCTGCCCGTCGATATACTCCATGACAATGTAGGCAGACCCGCCTTCTTCTCCGATGTCATAGATGGTGCAAATATTGGGATGATTGAGTCCGGATGCCGCCTGTGCTTCGCGCCGGAAGCGTTCGAGAGCGGCGGGATCTTTCGCGGAATCGTCGGCCAGGAATTTCAATGCGACGGTGCGATGGAGACGGGAGTCCTCGGCCTTATACACGACTCCCATACCGCCGCCACCGAGCTTACCTGTGATCTTGTAGTGGGGAAATCGTCTGGCCGATCATTGGCCACGCAATCTTAGCGGGGCTGACATGCAGCGTCAATCGGGAATCCGTGAATGGCGCGGGCCAATTGCAAAAAAGCGCGGCGGTTTTTCCGCCGCCGCGCCACTGGCCACCGCCTTACGACTGCTTTTCCATAGTGAATGAGGTTGTGGTTCCGTGCTGCTTATCGTGGTACTCGGCATGGATCGACTTGCCATCGGGAGAGACCGTCATCCGGTAGACGGCAACAATTTTCCCATCGCGCTTGTCGGTCTCCTCGATGGTGCGGTCCCCAATCCGCTTAAGCGTAACCATCGTGTGGCCGGGGTCTCCCTGGATGGGATACTCTTTGCCGTCGAACTTCGCGTCATAGCTGTTGCCGTTCTGGTCAGACATCTTCAGTCCATCGGCTGTGCCCTGATAGGTCACGGTGAGACCGTTGCTGGAAATGCTATTGACCTTCTCCGTGCGCCACGAGCCCGACATCGCATGCGAGCCGGCCGGGCCCGGGCTCACACGCTTGGACGTCACCTCTCCAGTCACTGGCTGGGTTCCCGTCGTATCGGTGAACTTGTCGTTCAACGAGTTCCCGTCGGCGGAGACGGTCGCCGTGTCGCTATACATGACCTTCCCGTCTTTCTTTTCGATGATCTCGACCGAGCTGGCATTCACGACGTGAACCGCAATCGTGTCGTAGTAGGGATGGCCGGTCACCTTCTGATCGCTGCCATCGGCCTGCACCGACACTTTCGGAACACATGTCAAGCATTCGTACGTGTTGTTACTCAAGGAATATTGGTCAGGCTTGGTGGGAAATTTGGCAGTGTCCAGTTTGGTCATCCATGTTCCGTCGAACGGGGTCTGGGCGAACAATGTTGCTGCTGCCAACAGCACCACAGCAAACAGTAATTTTTTCATGAGACACCTCTCTCTGTCTGAGATTGTGGCAGCCCAGCAGAAAGGTTCGGCCCGGGTCACACGTGCACTCATGCGCTGGGCGGTCGGTTGGACGCGCAATTATAGCAATCTTTGACGCGGCGCAGAAATCGTCGATGTGGCGATGCCAATCCACAGATTTACAGCGCGCCCATGGCCGTCGGTCGTTAACTATGTAGGACTGCTAGCGGCAGTAACCGATCGGTGCGCCGCATCATTCTCCAGTCATATTCATAAGCGGTTCCGCAGAGCAGACAGATCTGATAGTGGTCACCCTTGGAGTCGATACGGGGCCAGGAAAACCGGTGCTGGCAGCCTCGACCGAAAACCAGCTTCAACAAGTTCATTGCCTTACTCCTTCATTCCGGCTCTTCCAGCTTTCGAGCCAGCGGCTAAAGAACGGTTTGGGTTGACTGTTGAGCAAATTCTGAAGCGTAGACAGGAGAATCTGAGGCGGTTGCGATTTCGAGAGGAATGTATCCACCGCCTCCAGCTTTTTCTGCGGTAGCGGTCCGTAGCCGGATAACAGCATGATGGGGACGTGCGACTTGGCGCTCTTCATCTTCTTGGCGACCACGTCACCCTTCATCCCGGGCATCTGGTAGTCGAGAACAACGGCGTCCACGGCGTGCGATTGGAACAATTTAAGGCCTTCGTCGCCGCCGGTTGCTTGCAGGACTTCGTATCCATTGTTCTCGAGGAACATTTTGCGACCGATGAGCCCATTCCAGTGGTCATCGATGCAAAGAATTGTTTTCAGCCGAGACATGACTGTTCAAAACTCCAGTTCGGCCAGAATTTGAGTATTGCAGAGGCGTACTTTCAGCCCAGAAAGGGCCAAAGTTTACCTAAAATGAAGTGGCGAGCAAATTGATTTGACTACCACGTTAACGAACGTTCAAATTACGAACGTCCACTTAGGGTGGCAGTTACCTGGGATCTGATCGTGAGACGGTTGCGATAGGGCGACGATTCATCCGTCGCGAGAGGATTACCAGGCCCGGTGTCTTTCCATCTGCCCGTGATCTTGGCGATTCTGCTCGAGGGAGGACTGGATCGCTGCTTGCAGTTTTTGCTGGTCGTCATTGAGGAGTCCGACGAACTTGAAGGGCTGAAGGCCCCAGGAGATGGGACACAACATTTCTGCCGCGCCAAGCACTGATCCTCTCCCGGTGAGAAACATCAACTTCACCTTGGAGCCTTGAACTAGCGGACTTGGCAAACAGAGCAACCCGCCGGTCAGGGAGATCACCTGTAATTTCCCTGAGACGCGACGACCGTTCTGGAAGCGAAGGACAGCAGGGGTGGTTTCCGCGAATGAAGTTCGCGGGGCGCGCCGTCGGGCGTCCGGTGGTGGAAAGTACGGCATGTGACTAAAGTTAAGTATGGGGGCTTTTCAACAAGAATGGGAGATTACGGAAGGACCAGTCTGGCTTGCCGGCAGGTCGCGACTGACCTCTGAAACCGCGACATCTCGGACGATTACCCGAGAATTATTTCGCCGGGAGCAAGGTTTTGGCCGCCCCCATATTGTCGTAACGGTCATAAACCCGTACGACCACCACGTGCTCGGAAGAAGATGAATCATCTTTGGCCGCTTCGGGCGTGGCTTTGAAGTCGTAATTCTCGGTCTTGGCGTCCGAAAGCTGGCCGATAGGCTCTACATACTTCCAGTCCCCGGCATCGACCGAGTATTCGGCGCGCTTGATGGGAGAAAAACCATCCAGTGCGCGGAACGTAACATGAATCCGGTCGCCTTCAAGGGCGGCAGATAGATTTTCGATGCGCGGAGCAGTGGTGTCGACCTCGAAGCGGCGGCTCTCTTTTGATGCGGTCAAGGCCTCGCCGGGCGAGTGCGAGGGCGCGTCGGAGGCGACCACTTTCACGGTGTAGCCGCCGTCGGGCAGCAGGCTGGAGTCGAAAGAATAGGCCTTGTCGGTGATGTCGTCTTTGAGCAGAAGCCAACGCTTCTGGCCGTCGCCGCGGTAGTAGATGGAGTAAACCAATTGGTCGTCGTTCTCGTCGTGCGCCGTCCATTTCACACCGATGGAATCGCGATCATGCGAACTGGATGGGGGAGCTTCAAAATGCGTGGCTGAAGATAGAGCCGACGAATCCGACCCCAGGCCGGTGCCCGTAGTTTTGGGCTGCGGTTGATACTTCACGCCGACCTGCACGGTGACGTCGTCGATCTCGGGAGCGACGTTCTTGGGCAGGTAATTCAAGGCCACGCTATCCAGCCGGGGCGCGGGGCTTCCCGCGTGCAGCACGGCTTTCCACTGCGCATAGCGAGCTGCGGGGATTCCGGTCTCGTCGTCTTTGCCCAGGTTGATTTTTTTCCACGGACTCCAGTTGCGGTCGGGATTATCTACATTGCCGCTGCGGGCGGAAAAATCCACGTTACCGACACCGCGGAATTCGACGCGCCCCCAACGCGAGAAAATCTTGGCGTCGAAGACATCGCTTTCGTAAGTGCCTTCGGCCTCGGGGCCCGGTCCCAGCACAAAGACTTTTCCCAGATTGCTGGTGGCAGCATATATGCCGCCACCCGGCGCTTTGGCGAAGGCTGTTACCTGCGTAGCCGCCGCTTTCAGCAGATCGGAAAAATCATCCAGGCCGGTGATAGCAAAGACGTGGCCGCGATTTCCCGTACCGGCCAGGAGTCGTCCCTGCGAATCAAAGGCGAGGGCGTAGACGATATCCTCGTGCGATGTCCACAGCCGGGTGGGCGACCCGTCGGGGGCGATGCGATAAACATCGGAACCATTGCTTACCCCGCCGCCGGGAAAGGGAAACGTCCCTGCGATTCCAGGACTCGGGGCAGGAGAGATGGTCATGCCGGGGACCTGCGGCGCGCCTACTCCTGGCGCGGCACCGGAGCCCATTGTCAAAAGAGCCGCGGATAGCCCTGATGAACTCGAACCGATGCCAGCCTTTTTCTCGCCAACGCCTGCCGCATAGATGTTGCCTGTGCCATCCAGTGCCAGCGCCGTGATCTCTTTCTTGGGTGCGCTGTAGAGTACGAAGCCATCGCCAGCGGGAGAAATGCGATAGATCAGTCCGCTGCCGTCCGAGCCGGCAATGAGGTTGCCTTGTGCATCGAAGGCGAGAACTCGAATGTGAGTCTCGTCGCTCTTGAAGAATACCGAGCGCTCACCCTTTGGCGTGACCCGAAAAATCTCCCCGTGGTCGCCGGTGGCAACGTACAAGTTGCCGGACTTATCCAGAGCGAGATCCCAGATATACTTCGTGCCGGGTTCGAAATAGACGGATGAACTCCACGCGGGATCGGCGGCGGGTTTCGCGGCGTCTTTCTCAGAGGCGGTGTCCGCTGGCAGAGCTTTACTGCCCGAGCTGTGTTCAATCTTGTAGACTTTGCCGTCGGGCGCGGTGGCGGCATAGATTGCGCCTCCGGGAGCAATCTGCAGAGCTTGTACTTGAAGTTCTTTCGGCTCGAAAATAATGGTGGCTTTGCCATGCCCCCTGATGCGGTAGACGCGGGCAGGCGCTCCCGCCGCTACGTAGACATTTCCTGCGTCGTCGGACGCGATGGCCCAAATGTAGGTGGAAGGCGTCGCATAAAGGATTTTGAACGTCGGAGCCAGCTCTAATCCGCCTGCGCTGCGAATCGCTACGCCGGTGGCTGTGCCTTTGGTGAGTTCGTCAAATTTAGACTGCTCCCAGGAACGGGTGCCCTCGGCGAATGCTGTGGATATAAAGAAGGAACCACTGAACTCTGCAAGAAAGAAAACCGCAATAAAGAGGAAGAGAAGCTTTCGTGCACTCGACAATTTCATACCTCTGGGCATTCGTTGTGGGGAACTTCAAGGTTAACACGCCAGCGAGATCGGAAGCCGCCCGGTTGGACGAGGTCTGAGGCTCACAGAGCCGGATTTCCCGTGGTATCGTTAAATCAGATGAACTCTGCGCGCCAGGAATTGCTCCAGCTGCTAGCCTACAAATCTTTCAGGCTCGGCGAGTTCAAACTCTCTTCCGGAGGGACGAGCGACTACTACGTCGATTGCCGAACAACGACGCTCGATGCCAAGGGCGCTCGACTGACGGGCCAGGTTTTTTTCGACGAAATCCGGGAGCGAGGATGGAAGCCGCAGGCCATTGGCGGCCTGACGATGGGAGCGGATCCGATTGTCGTGGCGGTTTCGGTAGTGAGCGGGGAACTGCAAGGTTTTCTGGTGCGCAAAGCGGAGAAGCAGCACGGCACTGGGCAGCGCATTGAAGGCTTCCGCGAGAAGGGCTCGCGGGTGGTGATCGTGGACGATGTTTGCACCACCGGGGCCTCAACGGTGCAGGCGATAGAGACCGCGCGCGAATTTGGATTCACCGTAGTGGGAGCCATGTGCCTGGTGGAGCGCGAGGAAGCGAAGGGACGACCGAATGTGGAGAAGGCCGCGGCTCCCGCGCCCTTTGTTTCCGTCTTTACTGCGGGGGATGTGCGCGCCGAACACATTCTGCAAACGGACGATACCAAACCGGTGATCTTTGCCGTGGCGGCGGTCTGTGAAGTCTGCGGACGGCCGGCAGTGACGAACAACCCGCGGAGTTTGTGCGAGGCGCACAGGAATTAGCGATCCTCGACAGCGTCTAAGCGCCGGGGTGTAGTCCCTTACGCGACTCAGTGGCCGGCCAGGGACCCTTGGACTGCGGTTATGCTTCGCGTTCGCAAAGCATAACCTCCGCTCAGGATGACAATCAGGTTGACTATAAAGATAATGATTCAAACACTCGAATGGACTGACCAGGGCGTACGCTTCATCGATCAGACGAAGCTGCCTACGGAAGAAACCTATGTTATCTGCAAGAGCTACGAGCAGGTTGCCGACGCTATCCGGACGATGGTGGTGCGCGGAGCGCCTGCGATCGGCGTGGCCGCGGCCATGGGGATTGCGCTTGGCGCGCAGAACTCCAAGGCAGAGACGGTCGGTGACCTCAAGCGTGATCTGGATCAGATCTGCGACGTGATCAGGAAGACGCGTCCGACCGCCGTGAATCTTTTCTGGGCGATCCACCGGATGCAGGAGAAGTTTGAGCGCCTACGGATTCGTCCCATCGCGCAGATCAAGCGGGAACTAGTGGAAGAATCGAAGCGCATGCATGCGGAAGATATTGCTGCCAACCAGGCCATGGGACGTTACGGCGCTACGCTCATGCCCAGCGAAGGCGGAGTCTTGACGCACTGCAATGCCGGTGCGCTGGCTACGGCTGGCTACGGAACCGCGCTAGGCGTGATTCGCGCGGCCGTCGAGCAAGGAAAGAAGATCCACGTCTATGCCGACGAAACTCGGCCGTTCCTGCAAGGCTCGCGGCTGACCGCCTGGGAGCTGATGAAGGATGGCATCCCGACCACGGTGATTTCCGACAACATGGCGGGCGCGATGATGAAGCAGGGCAAGATTGGAGCGATTGTGGTTGGCGCGGACCGGATCGCGGCCAACGGCGATGTAGCCAACAAAATCGGAACCTATACGGTCGCGGTCCTGGCCAAAGAAAACGGCATCCCATTCTACGTCGCTGCGCCGATTGCCACGGTTGACCTGGCATGTCCGGACGGGGACCACATTCCCATTGAACAGCGCAACGCCCGGGAAATCAGCCATATTGCCGGAAAGCAGATGACGCCGGATGGCGTGTCGATCGAAAATCCCGCCTTCGATGTGACTCCGGCAAAATACGTGACCGCCATCATCACCGAGCGCGGCATCGCCCGCGACCCCTACCTGGAGTCGCTGCCGAAGCTCGCGGCGGCCGAGGCCCAGGTCGAAGCCTAGACTGACCACTGATCACTGACCACTCGGTCGGGCAGATTCCAGCGACGCCGCCCGGTCCGGGCTTGGACATGCACCTGCGTGACGGGCATCACATCAGGGGCACAGAGCGTTGAGTACAGTTTCAGTAGATGGTCCTCGACGGTCGAGGGCTTGGCGACTTGCAGGCATCTAAGTATTCTTATGGTTCGAAAGTGCCATGTGGAGCGCGGGCTGATGTGAGAAGATGGCGCATTCTACTGTTTTCGCCCGGCTTGGCTAAGGGTGAGACAGGATGGACCCAAGCGGGGGCCGAGTGCATCTAACCAACCAAGTAGTAGAGCAAGAGTCTCTGCTGCGAGTGGAAGGATTGAAGAAGGTATTCCGGTCCGGCGAATCGGACCTGGTGCTCTTTGAGAATTTGTCGTTTGAGGTGAAGCGGGGCCAGATGCTCGCGATCGTCGGCGAGTCAGGAGCGGGGAAGAGTACCCTGTTGCACATCCTCAGCGCTCTTGATCACGCTTCTGCCGGTGACGTATACTGCGCGGAATTGAAGCTGAATGCGTTGTCGGCGGACGAAGCAGCGGAGTTTCGCAATCGCGAGACGGGCTTTGTTTGGCAGTTTCATTATCTGCTGCCGGAATTCACGGCAGCCGAGAATGTGGCTATGCCCTTGCTGGTGCGCGGGCGTAGTTGGGCCGAGGCGGCGCCGGAAGCTTCACGCTGGCTGCGTGAGGTCGGACTGGGGCAGCGCGCGCATCAC
>Ga0187851_10000606_pt1 | contig 36229 bp, 23 predicted proteins | sample June2016WEW_6_10_FD_132997 | JGI IMG/M metagenome (GOLD analysis project Ga0187851, IMG submission 132997) | Peatland microbial communities from SPRUCE experiment site at the Marcell Experimental Forest, Minnesota, USA - June2016WEW_6_10 | ecosystem: Environmental > Terrestrial > Soil >...
CAGAATATCCACTATAACCTGATGTTGAGCTGTATCCAGAATAGCCAGAACTAGAATATCCACTATAACCTGAAATGCCGTTTTGAGAACTATAACCCGAATATCCTGAAAATCCTAATCCGGAATACCCACTAAAACCTGATGTTCCTGGAGCCCCAGAGTATCCTGAATGACCAGAATTTCCAGATCCATCATATACTATAGGACCCGATCCCGTCAATCCAAAATTTTCACCAACAGTGCCTATAATTTTTGCACCTGTATGACCGTCATCATCAAATAATGGAAAAGCTGATTGTAATATATAAGGAATTGTGGCAGTAATTTCTGTATAAGGATTCACCAATTGAATAGATGAATCGTTAACAACTTCAGATATTTGATATAATATTGTAGAATCATAACGTCCTATATAATTTCCAGCCCGGACCTGTTTTGTCCATGCGTGATCAACCAGCGATGATATCGCTTGGACATCCGATCTTCCATTGATAAATTGGGCTTCATCTAAAAGACCCTTAGGGGGCTTATTTGGACCCGCTGATGCATATGGAATAGTTTGACCAGTTAATCCAGCAACCACCCATGGGGCATTACCTGTATAATCTAAATACGGAAAAAATCTATTAAAAGTAAACGTACCTGCGGACATATCTGTAGTAGAAACTAATCCGTCATTATTACATAATTTATACCCAAATGCTGCATAATATTCATCCCCGTAAGCTTGAGCACGGGTATTAAAAAAGTTAAATATATTTGCAAAAATTTCTGATTCAATAACTTGATCAACTCTCGTATCTTCTACATTTGTCAATCCCCCAGCACTGTTTCCTGTATCAGTATCGTTGGGTAAAGACCCTCCTTGACCTATAGAATCCGATTGCTGTTGTATTCCCGATGTACGATTAGGTATAATAACGTTTTCTAAGAAATTTTTTTGAGAAGTTACTTGAATATAAAATTGATCTACATTATCATATTGAAACGAAGCGGTTAAAGAGCTTTGCGCAGGTAATGTTACAAAATAATTACCATTAAAACCTACAGTAGTAGTATCTAAAATAGTTTGTCCAAGATAATCAAAGTTATACCGGTCTCCTCGATATATACTTGGTATAGTTAATTGATTTCCAGATAAAAGAGTGAAGTTTGTTGTATCAATATTATTATATCTTAAACACGCCGGTGCATTTAATACAGCAGTAAAATCAGTGGACACGGATAAAGGAGATGTAGTAATCAAAATTTTACTAGTAGTCCAATCTGGAGCATAGACATTATCTGTAAAACCTAAATTTAACAATTCAGTAGATAAACTTGAAACGGTAGGATAGTTAGTGTCAAGTAAAACTGCACTAGTAGTATCAGTAATAACAATAGTTGAGGTCAAATCTTTTTGTATAGACCCGTATCCATTAAGAGATATTACTGCTGCTTGTGGATCAGTGATAATAGATTTAGAACTTGTAACTTCAGTAGTACCCTCAAAATAGATGGGGACATCCGAAACGGAAACTTGAACATTTGTATAGTTTTGATAAAAAGGAACGGAAACTAAAACAGTAGTATCCACCCCATCAAACATAGAACTACTTATATAATAAAAATCCGAACCCACATTTAATAACTGACCAGAACGGTATATTTGAATTAAATCTCCAGTTAATATTAAAGCATTGGCTCCCGAAAAAATATTATTTACAGTAATGGGTTCTATAAAATTAAAAGACATAGAATCCGAAATGTAAATTTGTGGATTAGTTATATCAACCGGACACTGACTCGATAAATAAACTATGGTATCTTCACCATCATAAATAGATCCAGATGTATCAACTTGAAAATAATAATCCCCTGGAGTCTCTACTCCAGTTATACGTAACATTATTCCAGGTACAAATAATGTTGATAAATTTTGATTTATAAATGCTATATAATCGTCACCCTGAGCAACATGAAATATAATTGTATTTACAGGATAAGAAGATAAACCGCTTCCCGGAAAACTGTAATCAATAGTTATAAAATCTGTCAAACGAGTAGCTATATTATTATTTGGAATCGCAATCCCAGAAGTAGATAAATATAAATCGTTAATATTATATGTTGCGTCTTGACTAATATTTATAATATTAGAAATCGTGACTGTGTTTAAATCTGATATATCAGGATTAGGAAAATTTATAACTAGGGGAGTTATAGATGAAACAGTAGTGGTTGCATCAAAAGTATAACAAATATTCGTCCCATCAATAGAAGTAAGTGTGTTATGACACGGTAACAATTGAGAATAGGACACACTTATAATATCACTTGTTTGTAAAGGAGTAAAAAATACTAATCCGCCAGTAAGATATCGAACTCTGTAATCTATATCTTCATTTAAAAATACTCCATTTTTCATAACTATAACGGATTGATATTTTAAAGGGAATTGAGATATAGTAATGGCTATAGTATTATTAGAAGCCAAAACCCCATTGGTTATTCCATCAATAGATGTAAAAATTTGATCACTAAAATACGAACCCTCTATATAATAATAAATATCATACAGGTCACCGGGCCCTGGCCCGTCTTTTGCAACCGGTTTAAAACCACCCGATTGCAGATCAACGTACACATCATCCCCAGATGCATATGGAACCGAAACTTGAACCGGAACAGAATTCAAAAAAACTTGTAATCCTGTACTATATAAATTTGTAGTATCGTTGTAAAATACATATTTAACTATAGGCTCATTAGTAATAATTTCTGAAGCATATCCATATCCTGCTTGATATTCCATCACATAATTTACATACGGAGTTTGATCTACACCATTAAAAGTTACGGTTTCAGATCCCGGCATAATATCCACAATAGAATTCCCGTGGATATCAGAAACTTTAAATTGTCCAGATGTAGTATTTTTTAAAGCTGAATTTGATATTGGATTCAAGAACATCAAATTTGCTATATTTCTATCTTCAGGAGGTGGGGGGGCTGTATAAACTGGATTTTGAGAATAATTAATGATATAATCTCGCGTACCATTAGGATACATATCCACATCTATACCGTTAATTTGTAAACTAAAACTGTCTTCAGGGTCTGGAACTGCTGGCAATGGAAATTGAAAAGAAGGGTTTGGAGTAGAACGAGTTAATATCAAACCACTAACTACTGTATTATCCATTAAATCAGGAGACCCAGATGGATTTAATGTTGGAGAAAATTCTAAATTTAATCCATCTATAAAAGGCGTATACGAAGAAGATGTCGTATAATCTCCACCCGTAACAGTATTATATACCCATTTCCCAGAATTATTATCATATGTAAAATTATTTTTTACATATTGATATACTTCTCTTCCTAAACGCCATCTTTTCACCGTATAAGGTTCAAAACTTGTTGTAGACCCTGTAAAAGGTTCAGTAATTATACAGGTCGTATCATTTATTACTGATTCCACAGTAAAATATTTAGGTAACGAATCGAGTTGTATTACATCAGATGAATCAAGATTTGACAACCATTCCGTAGATTGACCAACAATAATTGTGGACCCATTAGTAAACTGTGCAAGACCAATATTATAAGTATTTCCAATTGGGTCTGGTTGAATAAGATATTCTCGGTCCGTCAATAAAAGTGATGCTGTATATGGGTAAGAACTATTCGGGATTGTATTACCTGTAATAACTATACTGGAATCCGATAATATTGAAGAAACAGTAAACGTGCTATCAGCAAAAAATAAAGTATCATTTATTACTAAATCTGATACCCCATTAGGTGTATTTATAGTCAGACCAACCGTTTGATCCGAACCTGCAAATATAGTACCTGTATAATCCGTAACTTGTGCAAGATAATAATTCCCTGAAGAATCAAAAAGAGGACCCGTTGTAGAAGCATTTCCAATACCAGGTTTTGCCCCACGGACCTCAAAGAGATTTAAATTAATTGAAGAAAAATCAATTATATTATTTAATGGAGTAGACATTCTTTTTCCGTTGTATATCTTTAATATATTACAATAAAATTAATAGAATAGAATATTATACTAACTTTCCAGTACCTATCAAACCTGGAATAGGGATAGGACCTGTAGGAGGTGGCGCAAAGAAACCTATACAGGTTGCAATTATAGTTGCTGCAGATAATATATAAGTACAAATACCATACGCAACAGCACTTATAACTGGGTTCGTCTTTCCACCAACCAATAATTGTTGCCCCAAATTAAGAACTATTTGTTGCTCTAAATTAGAAGGAACAAGACCCGTTACTTTTCCAGTCCCAGTTCCAGGCCCTCCACCAACAACAGTCCCTTGAGCAATAACTGAAGACATTATAGTTTGGCAAACTCCAAACGAAATTGCATCGAAAAATTTTCTAGTGTCTCTCCCTACAACCATTGATTCCGAAGCTTTAAGTATCATCATCGAAGACATACTATTAGGAATAAGTGCTGTAACAGGCCCTGTCCAAGTCCCTGTCCCGGGCCCTAGAACTACATTGGTTGTAGTTACAATTGCTGATAAAGGTATATAAGTACATATTCCATTTGATATAGCTATAAATTCTGGCATTACTTTTGAACCAGCAAGACCCAATGAGCTTGCTTTTTGAACCATACTAAGAGCCATTGTTTGTGGGACAAAGGGCATATTATATACTCGCTGAAATTGTGGCTGATCCTTTATATGGAAGGCCAGTAATATAACACTGACAAGAGGGGATTCCAGGTAATCCAACTAGAGCCCCACCTCTAATCGGGTTTATCCCCAAATTTACTTTCGGGGCATTAAGATTTATAACAGCCGCTGAAGTTGCATTTATTTTTGTAGTACCAGTAAGATTTACAGCACCAGTTGCTGCAGTTAAAGAAACATTTCCTACACCCGTTGATACAGAATAATTTCCTGTAACAATATTAGTGGTTCTGTTGCCAGCTGTAAGGGTTTCTGTAAGATTACCAGCGGTTATTGTGGTTAATAGATTTCCTAAAACCAAAGTTTCGGATTTGTTTCCACTTGTAATCGTAAGATCTTGACCATTCAAAACTGTTTCCGAACGGGATCCAAATTTACCTTGCATCTCTTTTACTACTATTTGGGTATAAGTATCTAAACAGCTGTCGGTTTTAGTTCCATGACATTCTAGAGATACTGCCCCGTATATTTGTTCTCTTCGAAGACCTTGTACTGTACTATCTGAATTTCCTATAACATAAAACTGTTCGGATCCGTTAATAGTTTCAGATTTATTACCGTTATATATTTCTTGGCACGCATAATTTTCGGCATCTTGAGATTGGACCTCTATTTTTATTCCGGAAGATGCATTAATATCTATACTACGACTATTCTCAGTATCATTAGCATTTCCTATGTTCCACCGTACACCGCCTGTAGTAGATAAATCCCAAGATAGACCTTCTTCTGCGTCTTGCCCCCAAATTTCTTTAAGATTTCCTGTTCCTAGAATAGACATTGATCTACCAGAACCTAGTGGGTTCGCGGTAGTAGAAGCATTCATATTTAAATAAAAATGCCCTTCTTTATCAAATCCCATAAAAGAATCGTTTTCAAGGAGATGTATAGCGAAAGCGGTTCCTATTGTTCCGGGTTCGTCGACCCCATTAAATTGATCACATTCAACCATTTCAAATTGCCCATTAAAATCATCTGCATCTTGAAATAAAACTGGGCGGAGCATTTTACCATAATCATTTCTTATATCATATGACCCAACATAATTACCCATCGCAAGAGTCACTATAGGAGTCTTGTTTGTAAGAGAACTCTGACTATTAATTTCGTTAATGTCAAGGGATCCATTTACAAGATCACTTACATCTATTCTATATTCAGAATAGAACTGGGATTTTTCATCTATAGGATCTCCATGTGGAACATAATAAATATGATCTCTACCGTCTGGGAGTGATAATTCTCTTGCAAGTTGATTTGGAAGTCTGTTACCATAAGCATCAAAAATAACAACTTTGTTACGAATTATTTGTCCAGAACTTATTGACACTCCATTAGCAAAAATAAAATTATTAAGTGATGTCGATATAATAGATTGATCTGAACTGCGCATTAAAATGGTGTCGAGCAAATTATCTTTAATTTCTATATCGTGATTGACAAATATATGACCTCCCTCACTGGAAGTCATTACTACATCACCCTTTTGCATTTTTCTGAATTTATAATAAAAAATATTTTGTTCGTCTGTAGGAATGGAATCGGGCATCCGCTGTACAGCATTGAAATCCAATGCTGTTTGTAAACCCGGGGAAAGATATGCAACTGAAATAGGGGACCCCATTCCTAAAGTCCCTTGATCTACATAACCGCATATAACGTTGGCCCCTATTTCAGGCATAGCACCTATACAACCACCGGGTCCCGCATAAGCAAAATGTATTGGGATCCACCCAGGAGATCCTGATCCCGATAGCCATTCTACTTTAAATTTATATTGATCATAATCAATATCTACAATACGCCCGATCTTAAGATAAAAATATCTATTAAGTTTATTCGGGCCTTTTAGAGACGAAAGGATTTCGTGCGGTTTTTCACCTGGTGTATAGTGTCTATTATCCCAACCCGGCATTTTTTAAGCCCCCATTGTTTCAGGATAAGTTTGCGGGGTATTTACCAACGGAACTGATGAAACAGATCCACCAGAATACGAAGCCCCATTAGTTACCAATTGTGCAGCAGAGGCAGGAGAAATATTTTGAGCAAGAGAATCTAAATTTAACGGGGCTGGTATAAGTCCAGCTATGGGTCGTCTTCCAGTTGCTGCAGATTGATATGCCCCCATAATAACTCCCTCTTGTTCTGCCCCACTACTATAAGCTACAGCATTTGTAACTGTAGATGCTTGACTTGCTACAGGATTTGGTGTGTATCCTTGAGGTAAAGGCTGATTAATTTCAAATCCTTCTACACTATTAAGTTGAATATCCCTTCCATATTTAAAAGCCCCTATAACTCTATAACCGTTTTCATCTGTATATGGGACGCTATCAGATTGAAGAGTTGTCCTATCAACTGGAGCAGGGGGTCCAACTAGATTAGCCTGTAAAGGAGACGTTTTGGGAGCAGCAGATATAGGTATTAAATTATATTTACCAGTAGCTGTTGATTGTACCATCCCTGCTGCTCTACTTTGTTGTGCAATTAAAGTGCTATTATTATCTAAAGCCCCCAAAATTCTTTGTTGAGTTGTAAGAGATTCGTCTATTGTTTCTCCAGGTGGAATAGCTTCATAATTATAAACTGTCTGTGTTTGTCCATTAGGAAGTTTCGTAGTCACACCTACAGTTGAGTTAGCCATATAAATTAAATTTGGACGGATTTGCCATTGACCATCAATAATATCGTAAATCCTGGGACGTTGGCCATTTAAAGACAAAGATGTTACAAATTCTCCTCCAGCTTCAAATGTGTGGTTAATAGAAGTAGGGTAATAAAAACAATCTTTGTGTACAATATATACTGGATACCCAAGTTTTATTTCTGGTCGACCCGGAATAACTACGGTTGCATTAAAAGCTTTTACATTTATAAAGGACATTTGTCCAGCAGCAACAGTCCATTGTGTGGCCATATCATTTCCAGATAAATACCATAATGGTACACTTTTGTGTCGTTCTCCAAATCTGTTTGTTAAATCTATATCGACAAAATAAGCAATTTTATTTACCCAATCATCTTTTTGAATTGCTAAAAAAGGAGAAGAAACGATTTCTAAAGATGTTACAATTTCTTCAGAATTTATATTTGCGGCATAACTTCTTAATTCACCCGGTTCCAATCTATATGCCATTACTCCTGCAGTATTTAAATTATAAAAGGGAGGTTTAAATATAAAACATCCGTCAACATCTTGATAAAATTCGTACTGTACCAAAGTTTTTATTTGAGTGGCTATTTCTAAACGAGAAAAATATTCGGCCTGATCTAAATGTCCCATATGTTCAAATTGAAATAATATGCCCGTTCTTCCAGAATAATTTTTATCGTCAACTCCATATCCTACTAAAGTACCTATATCTGGAGTAAAAGCATTATTATTTGAAGCCCCACCAGGATTATTAGCATCAAATGTTTGCGACCCGGGAGAAATAACAGTAGAAGCAGCTTGAGATACTTGTGATGAAATTTGCGGGACAATAGAATTTCCGCTTGCCCCATACATTCTTAAATAACTCGCCAGATTTTGAAAACGTTTATTCCAATAAGATAAAATATTAAACCAAGTTGCTCTTAAATCTAAAGGGGATAAAATTTGATCAAGAGGAGTAGATTTTCCCAACCATTGAGGAGTAATAAAATTTGACATATCACAATTTTTTACAAGTGAGTATATTATTTCAAAGGCATTAGCGTATAAATATCTAGAAGGAAAAACTGTAAGACCTTGCTGATGTTCAGCTACAATATCTGATTGTGTTGATGGATGATAAGCAACTTGAATATAAGTCCACCAATGAAGCATATCTGCACACTGTAATGTAAGTTTAAAAACTCCACCCGAGAATGTTTCTTCAACATTTAATATAAATCCCCAAAATGATGGATAATAAGCAGGCTGACCATTTACAAGATATCGACCCTTAAAAAAAATTTTTACTTCCATCATAGGAACGAAATACGAATAATAAAATTGTTGAGGATTAACCGTTCCTTGTGTAATAGCTATCCAATAATTAGATTGTATATCATATAAAGGGGTAACCATTTCTATCGTTGCTGTTGAAGATCCGGGGGGATCTATAACATTTTGAACAGAGACTGCTTGCACCCCATCTTTAAAATCTACCCTCTGATTTTGCCCCGACACAGGAGCTACAACTGCAGTCCCAAAATTACCACTAATAAATACTAAAACATCCGGACCAAGTTTAATTATCCCACGATTCTTAAACTCTTGCATCGTAAATAAACCAGAATCACTGTTATAAAGTCCCATTATTGAAAACTTCCTGTATTAGGATCCCAAGTTGTAGACGGATCTATTAATATACTCATTAAACTTGCATTTCCTTCTATACTCCCATCTGTGAAACCAGAATTTACAGCAACAGAATAAGGAGCTCCCCCTGTTTTTAATGCCCATAATCTTTGCACAGTATTATTATCAGTAGGAAATTGATAAGAAGGCGAAGAAGTAGTTCCCGATACTGAAATAGGATAAACATTATCTACAAGGACAGGGCCCTGTCCCGGGCCCTGTGCCTCGGTACTTGCTGGTATAGGGACATAATGTCCACGAACTTCGCTATGAGTTCCACATAAAACTCCAGCTATAAATTCAAAGTTATAATTAAACAAATAAGGATGTTCTTCATCTTCATCAATTGTAAAATTATTAAAATGTCCTAGCATAATATTATTATCATAAGATATTTCTACACCGTGAACTGTACTTATAACTCTAGAAAGAGATGTAGTTGCAAGTGGGTCTAAAAATGTATACCCATTATTTCTATAAGCGTCTATAGTTGCCAGAAAATTCAAGAAAGATAAAGATCTATATCGAGTATAATAATCTGTTCCTTGACCAGATGTCATAAAAGCTGCTGTTTTTCCAGTAGAGCTAATAGTGTCTTGGTTAGGTCCCCATAATTGTATGACCCATCCTTTACGAGTATATTCATGTTGAAAAGAATTTACTTTACCTTGGTTCCATACCTCAGGGGCAATTAACATTGTAAATGTAATTCTTTTTAAAGATGGGGCTGATAAATCAAGACCAAAATTTGCAGAAAGATTTGTTATAGCTGAATTATTACCGGCCATAGAAATCTGCATTGGTAAAATACGACCAGATTGTTTTCTAGGATCAACCCCAGTTAAAGCTTGGTTAGGGGCAATTACATCACCGTTAGAAGATGTAATATTTTGCAGATCTTTTATATCGTTAATCTGAAATGATAAACTATTATCAGGGTGAACGGTAAGAAAATCTGAAGTCTGAGCTTGTACGACTTGGTCCATTGTCTTTTTCCTATTTATTTACCACCTTCTAGAAGCTTCTAGAAGCTCCTGCTGATGTGAAGGGGGGTGGAGGATATGGAATATATGAAGGTAATTCGGGTTGATTATTTTGGCTATCATTATTAAACCATCCAACAGGAAATTGATTACTCCCACCGTTATTAGGGGGAGGAGTTGCAGCTAATGGTGTTGGAGTCAAATTAGGGCTAGGATAAACCGGAATCGTAGTTCCATATGACGGAGTAAGAGTTTGAAGTGTGTTTGAATTAATTCCTGTAGGTACAGAAGTTGGAACCACTACAGATGCAGGCTGCGGAGCAGGAACACTATTACTATAATTATAAAGCGTTGCTTCAGATTTAAATGTTATAGTAAATTGATAACGAAAAGGGTCCGCAGCGTTTTCTGTAACATCAACAGATTCAAAAAACCCCTTATAAGCTTGTTGGCCATAAGACAACATTATATAATATCTATAAATTATTCTTCCGAAATTATCAAAATAGCATCCATTAAGACGAATTAAATCTATGAGCCTTTTAAATTGGCGGTATGAGATAGAAACTCTTCTATTAGCAACTGTTAATCCATAAGGTTCTAAAGTTTCTCCCGTTACAGGATTTACAGATGGGGTTACGAAAGCAGCTGTATTACCCTGCAAAGAAAGGGTATCGAGTTCTTCGCCCCAATGGTCTTCATGCCATGACGTCATAGTTGGGGTACGGGATATCATTTTAGAAAGGTTGCTCCCCATAGATCTAGGATTAATCATTAATTCAATTCCATAAATTATATTTCCAGGATCCAATCCAACAGCAGGAGACATTGCTTGAATTAAATTTCCTTGGGGCGGAAAATCTATTGCAACAAACACGCTTGTTAAAGGATCTATTAAAGCAATTATAACTGGAATTTTGGCATAATTAGGTCCAAAATTTTCATACCATATATTATTTTTAAGAGGCATAATATTATCTCAAATATTCTGCATATAAAACTGATCGAACTTGGTTCGCTATACGATCCCCAAGATTCTTCTCAGTAGCTGTCACATTAACCACAATATTTTTATTACTTGTGGGGGCTGGCATTTGATTCTGATTTGTAGAGCCTAAAACGGGGGCTAAACGTCTGGTTTGTGCACTATCAAATATTTGGGCTCCTCGTTTCATATTTACAAGTTCAGGGCCTTTTTCTCCTACTAATGTCATACCGCCGTGTGCAAAAGAAGTTCCGGAAGCATGTCCAGGGACTGTTGACATTTGTGGACCTCCTAATGTTAAAAAACCTGCAGCCAATCCAGTCATTAACGCAGGACCTCTTAATGGTAAAAAACCTTCAGCCAATCCAGTCATTAACGCAGGATAATATTCGAATCCCGGAAGCGGAGCAGAAAACAATTTATTTTTTTTTGCATAATCTGAAGCTATTTGTCCACCAACATTACCTCCATATTTAAATAGATCCTCAGGAGTTATTGTATCCTCGCCCGCTGCTTTGGCTCTTTGTTTTATATATTCTAACATTTTTTCTCCAGCATCTGGATCTTGAGACGCTTGAGAACCTAATAAATCTACAATATCTTCTGCATGACTATCCACACTATTAATAGCATTAATTTGATCTTGATCATTATTTAAAGCTTTAGTAGCATTAGTAGAATTAAGTATAGCATATTTTGTAGAGACATCATATTGTTTTTTCATAAGTTGACGATCTGTGGTATTTCCACCTGCTTTTAAAATTCCCTGTAATAATTGTATTTGCTCTTTATTATCTTCAGGATTTGTTTTTAAATCTGATAATGTAGAATTAAGTTTATTAGTATCTATATTACCATTTACATCTACTATACTTTTAAGAAGTGTTTTTGAGTCTTCAGCAGTATCCAATTGTTTTTGATCAGTGTCTTGCTTATCTTTAAGTTCTTTTAACATTTGAGGATAATCTGTTCGACCGGCATATCCAGCTTTATCAAGTATTTTTTGAGCTTCTTTTTGTTCAGTTGTAATCTCTTCTTTAAGATATTTATTTGCTATACGACCTATCCACTCAGAAATTTTTGCAACTTTAAAAAATACAGCCCCCTGCCACTTAGCCGCATCTTGTGCAATAGTCATCGCGTCTTGCAACGATAATGTTTGAGCAGTTACTTCCCGGTATGTTTTATCATATTGTTTTTTTTGTGTTTTAGCATCTTGGACTCCTGTCTTAAGAGTACTATGATTTACCGCTAACCCCTCTTCATCTGTATTTATTAATTTATCTAAAACATCATATAACTGATCAGAATTCATATTTCCATCTTTTAACCCAAGTTTAAATTGAGATAAAAGTTTTTTATTTACTACTAATCCTTTTATTAAATTTTTGGCTTGAATTGAACTTATATGTAATTCCTTAGAAAAAAATTTACCTTCTTCTTCCAAATTCTTTTGACCTTCTTCTCCTGTCCACACCATTTTTTCTATACGATTGTTTATTTCATCTAAAATTTTTGTTGATTCCTCAGGTCCCCCTGCTTTAATATTTTTTAAAGCATCTTTTAATCCGTCTTCTATACCATATAATGCTTGTTTTGTTGTTTCTATTACATAACGTATTGTTTCTTCTGAAATATTTGCACCGCCTGGCATTGCGTGTATACCTTGAACAGCTGTTATAAGATCTTGTCCTGATTTAGCTAATATACCAGTTCCTTTAGCTTGTTTATCCATACCACTAATAATTTGAGACAAAACATCTAAGGTTTTATCACTATACATAGGCAAGTCTTGAGCCAAGGCAAGATCACTTGTCCCGGTATTTTTTATACGATCTAATTTTTGATTTGCTGCAGAAAATTTATTATTAAGATCTTCTAATAATTTAGTAGTTTCTGGATTTTCTTCTCCTGTTTCATTGAATTCTTGGGTTTGTTTAGCTTTAGCGAGATTTATTTGTTTTTGTATATCACCAACATCAGACTGTAATCCTTTTGCTATTTCTTTTCCAATTTCTGGCCACTTAACTCCATATTGTTTTCCTAATTGTACAACACCAAGTCTCTCTGTGTCCGTCATTTTATTAAAAAAATTCTGTATTTCCTCAGTAGCTTTAGCTGCCGCATCAGCGCTCATTAATCCGGAAGAAGAAAATTTACTCATTAAAGTAGAAGTTGAGGATAAAAATTTTCCATAAAAAGCAAGAGAATTTGAAGCGTTCAATACAGAATTCCAAAATTTGTCAGTTGATAATCCACTTTTTTCTGCATCAAATGCAACTTGTACAAAAGCAGAATCTATCTCTTTTAAGTCCATTCTATAATCAAGCATCATTTTAGATTGATACTGAGCCATATTAACCATATCCCCACCAAATATTTTATTTGCTTTTGCAGCAACATGTACAACATCTCGATAACTTTGAAACTCTGTATTCAACGAAGATACGCTGACTCCCATTGAATTCATACCTTCCAAAAATCCATAAACTTCTTTAGAAGTCAACCCATCCCTCAAATTATCAAAAACACTCGTAATAGCGGTATTAAAATCTTTAAACTGTTTATTAACATCTGTTGTTAAAGAAGGTCCTCTAATATATGCAAAAGATTTATTAAGTTTCTTAACATACCCGTCTAATGAGTTTACAACTTCAAAAACGGCTTTAAAACCCATTAAAACAAGTCCGGGCCACCCAGCTAATGCTTCTGCTACACCTCCTACAGCTTCTCCCATCATAATAGTCATTTTACCAGCCGCTGTCATCGCGCCTGCTAAATCTTTAGAGTCTCTACCAACTTCTTTCATTTTTTCTGCATAGTTACCCCAAGCTTTAGCTTGCCCAGCAATATTTTTTGCTGGAGACTTCCACATATCTTTTAAAATTCCAAAACCTTGTAAAACATTTGTAGTTTTAGCTGCGGCACCAGTATATTTTTTTAAAGCTTCTGTATCTTTATACCAAGCTTCGGCATCTGCTTCTCGTTTTTTTCTTTCTTTATCAGAAACTGCATTATTTTCTTCAGTTATCTTTGTTCCCTTAGCCATTTCTGCATAAAGAGAATGAATATTTTCTTTTAAATCTTTAAGAGTATCATTCAAAGTTTGATTGGTCTTATTAAGATCATTAAGTCCTCTCAATTGATCTTCAATATTTTTAGACTTAATTGGCATTATGCTCTACCTCTAGCTGTTAAAATACGAGGATTTGTTTTCTTAAAAAACCGTGCGCTTCCCATTTCGTTACCAGTAGTTGATGGAACAAGTTTCTTTTTTTTAGATTCTATCATTTTAGAAACTTCTTCAGTAGTCATAGCACGTTGGCTACCTTCAATAAGAGGAGTATATCCACGCTCAATTCGTATACGTTTAATTCTCTCTTCAGCTTCTCGTCGCTTTTGTTCAGCACTATCTTTAACTTGTTTTAAATGAGCTTCTATTAATAAATCATGTCTGTCTTTTTGACCTTTCATTTGTCTATCCAATTCCGCTACTAGTTCTTCCGCTGTATCTGTCCGTGCCGCCCATCCTTTAGAAGACCACTCTTTTGAATCCATATACCCTATATCTGCAAGATGTGCTCTACGATCTTCCAACCCGTGTACAGCCCCACTATGTTGATTACGAATTTGACGAGCTCCTTTGGGATTAGAAGCAGATGTTATTAACAATGCCATCGAAAAATCAGTATCATATTTTTCTTCGTTATCTAAGCTTTTATTAATAAGTATCCAACTTTCTTGACAGGAATTTGTACCTATATTTTCTGTTCCAGGAATTCCAGTAAATTCAGGATTGGTTAATAACGTCTCAGATGCTATTTTCCAAATAGATCTGGACCTGTCTGTATAACTGAATCCTTCTAAATATTTACTTGCTTCTAGTGTTCTTGCATCTTCAGTATTTAATAAATCAATCATTTTTCTTAAAATATATTGGGGTAATGAAGAAAATAAAGTAAAGAGTTCATCTATATGTTTATCCCGGTCGATTAAAACATTTTGATTACTGATTATAAGAAGACTAAAAACTAAAAAATAAATATTAAATCTAAATTGATAATCATAAGAATTAGTATTTCCTGCATAAATTTTCATTAATTCAAATTCTTTATCATTTATGGTTTTGAAAATTATATGATTAGAATCGAAATAAAAATCCGATACAATAAAGCCTTTAAAAATTATTTCGGCTAAAGTATTATATGCTTCATTTTTTGTCATTATTTTGGCAAAATCCTTGGTGTAGATAATGCAGCTTTTTGTCCCTCAGATAAAGGAATTGATCCGCTAGCAAAATTTCCTGTGTTTTGGTTTGTTATAGGTTGCTGTCCTAAATTTTGTTGGGCTCGTTCAACTTCTTCTGTAGCTTGTTTACTTAATTTTTCCGTTGCAGTCATTTCAGGACCTACGTCGGAGACCTTTGAATACCCTTCAGGAACATCTGCGGATTTCTTTTTATATTCAGCTGGTTGTCTTACCATAAACTTTTCAAATTTTATAGAATCTCGAACCCGCTCTTCAGCTTCATTTTGCATATCATTAAATCCTTCAAACAATCTATCTCTTAAGACTGCTGGCCATTGCTCAATTTGATTTCTAAAATAAATATATTTAGAAACTTTTTGCCCATCTTCGGTTTCATATTGTATTGTATCATCCCGCAAATCAATATCATTAATTTGTTTTATTCCATATGCGAGCGTAATTTTTTTAAATTCTGGAAAAAATTGCGGTTGATCAGCAAAATCCTTGCAAGCTTCAAGAGCTTTAATTTCTTCACCTGATGTCAAAGGCTCCAAATAAAACGTAAAATCGAGATCTTTAAATTCAATTTTTTTGACAACAGTAAACTTCTTTTTTAAGGAGCTAAAAACAGAAAAAAGATTCATAAATATACCTCTTATTTAGATTGTGAAATAACTTTAACAGAATGGGATTTTCAAATTCGGTAGGGATTTAAATTTCATTTTATTTATACAAACTATTTTTGTTATTTAAATTTTATATTATTTAAGAATCCCAAAATTTTAAAAAGGGGCTTATCCGCCCCTTTAAATTACTTAGTTTGTTTCAATCCACGCGCCCATATGGGACGCGACAGTGAAATATACTCATAAACATCCCCGTTTACACGGGAAAAAATTACGCTGGATTATTCAATGAAATCGATCCAGGAAGAGCTGGAGAAACAGATGTTATTCCACTCGCTGAAGTTAATCTCATCGAAATTGCATCCAGATTAAATGTGTCCAAAGTCTCTGATAACGGGTTATAAGCTGCTTCGAAAGATTCGCTAAGAATATCAGAAACGTTAATAGTTACTGTTTCTTGTACAAGAGCCGTATCAGAAGCATAAGAAACTGAATAGTCCGACATCCAGCATGCTTCATAATATGTAATCAAAGCAATAAGACCTTCACCTGCTCCCGGAGTTCCACCTGTTGATGTACCAGTATCCACACCAGGCTCTAATGGAGTATCTACGTTATTTGCATTAATTGTAGGTCCATAATCGTTATAAGTTAATTGACTAAAAACAAGCTCTTGACGAATATCAAAAGGCCATCGATGATGTCTAAGAGATCTTACGATACCGTCAACCCCAGATTTATATCCAAAAACTTGGTAAAGATTAGAAATATATAATGCACTTCGTGTAATAGAAATCGTCATAGGATCCGTTACACCAGGTACTAGTTCTGCAATGTGATCACCAAAACCGATACCACGAATTGGTTCCACTGTTCGTGCTTCTGATGGATCAAAAGTAGAAACAACACCTATTTGTGTAGCCCCTCCTGAATCAGAAGCATTATATGCATAGATTCGATTTTTTGAACTTATGACGGACAAAGTGTTAGGAGTAACACCGCGTCTAAATATGTAACTGTCTTTATCGGTAGGCATCTCAAATGCTCCTTATTTAAATGTTTACTAAATTTATAACTACTCAAAACTGAACATTAAAATAACTGTTCAAGTCTTGTTTTCTCTTCAACAGAAAGAGCTCCAACATCTTCATCCATAATCAAACCTGCATCCATTTCTATCCCACCAAAATTGTATGAGGCTAGAACGTCTGTATTCACTACAGACATATCCGCTTTTTTGGATTCGTCTTTCTTTGAATCTTCTTTCTCTTTTTTAGACTCTTCTTTCTTGGCTTCTACTTTAATTTCAGAAACTGGCTTCACTTCTGGTGTCACAACAGTTTCAATAGTTGCTTTTTTAGCAGCCTGTGGAATCTCTTTTTTCTTTTCGTCTTCTTTTGGAGCCGGTGTTTCTTCTTTATCCGCCTCTTCATCTTTATCATCATCAGGTTCTGAATTAGTTTCAGGTTCTGGCATCGGAGATTGTGCTGCGTAGTCTCCACCATTAGCATCAATTTCTACATCTGCAACAAGAGTATGCATAACGGCTGTAGAAGCTTCAACTGGCCAAAAATCTATATCAATAGTAGCTTTCTTTACTTTAGCCTTACACTTTACACAATAACCCGTCTTTTCTAGAACATTTGTTCCACATTTGGGGCATTTAAAGGTGGCAGCTTTGGCTTCTACTGAAGCTTCGCAGCTGCAAGCCTCTTCGCTCATCCCGCAACCCTTGCACTTTTTATCAGAAGCTTCTTTATCGTCCTTTTTGCATTCGCAAGGATCCTTGCCACAATCTTTACAAACTTTTCCAGCTTCGATTGTTGTTTCAGAGGCAATTTGAGAAAGTCTTTGTTTCAAAACTTCTTCATCCATCTTTGCTACAGCAGTAGCCATAGTTCTTAATTCTACTGCAATAACATCATCTTCTTTAAAATTTTTAGAAAGAATGTCTAAACTTGCAATTATTGATTTCCGGTCCATTTTTAAAGCCCCCTGTTTCGGTAACGGTAATGGGCAGTTTCTTCCGGGATAAGTATCCGAATTATGCCGCTCATCTCTATATGTTTTATAAGCATTTTCTTTTGCTTTTTCGAAAAACGAATTATCTAAATGTTCATTAGGCCCAAAATAAACCCTTTTTGTTATTTCTACTTTAGTAGGGTCTATTAAGAATTCTAAAATGTTATTAGCTAATATTTTTTTTACAGTATCTTCCATAATATTTTACCTATTTAAATAGTGGATACTAAACTAAAAGTAACTACAATCCACCGTAATGGAAATACAGGGCTATAAGTAGCTGTAACATTAACAGTCGTAGGCTCGTCAGGATCCGGGACTGCAGTAACACTCGCAAAAGCTGCAATTATATTAGCTTTCTGAAGAGCACTAAAGAACGATTTTACTTTAACTTCTATATCACCAGTTCTGGAATTTAAAAACTTCCCACCAATAAACTGATTAAGTGTGAGTCGTACCCCTTGCTGTACATAATCTTTGATACGGATAACTGAAGGGATTTGAGTAAGAACCGATGTAAGATCAGTCGTTAAATCCATTTTAATTATAATCCCTGCGCTTTCATTATCAAGTAATGTAATACCAGCATTTGCAACTTGTGCTTGTGTTACTGCATCCAAATTGCGATATAGACTAATAAATCCAGAAATCTGTTTCCGTTCAAGAGGTTCAGCAACATCATATGCAGCAGCAGTATCAATACCAGCAACTGCAGCAGCTACTAACGAGCCATCCACCAAGAATGAGGTCGTATTACCAGCCGAATCTGTAATACTCATTAAAGCTCCGTCAGGATAAATTGCTATCATTCGTTCGGAATTCATTGATTGAGCAATTACGATAGCTGAAGAAGGAGATGTATTTAACGGAAACCCAAAATACGACATACGTTCATTAGCATATCGAATTGAAGATTGCTGAGAATTAGTAGTACGTAAATAGTTTATAACATTGATAGAAGTTGTAACCGGCTGTATTAAAGCTCCTCGTAATCCACCCGGAAGCGGAGTATTAAACAAATCAATAGCAGACATATAAAGACTGTCTGGGGCATCAGTTTGTCCTGAAGGAACTTGAATTTGGCAAAGAATAATTCCGCCCGTTCCATTAAGAAACGCAAGATGAGCAGCCAAGGATAATTTATTCGAAGCGCTTAATGGACCCGAATAATTAAGAGCATCTTTTTCAGTTGTAACATAAACTGGTGTAGCAATTCCATTATCATTAAATTGAGTCCCTTGCAAAAAAGATATATAATAAAAATCTCCTACTGCGGGCTCATTTCCACTCTTTACATAGGTATTTATTATACCAGTATCCCCCGCATAATTAGTAAGGGACGAAACTACAAATTTAATACCGGGAATCCCATATTGATTGGAACTCGAAGCAGTAAAAGTAGAAGTAACAAGATATTTAAATATCATACCAGCACTGTATAACGATGTACTTGGATTTACAGAACCTAATGTAATTCTAAAACCTGTTACTGGATCAATATAAGTCTGATTAACATATCCAGTAGCATCTGCAACTATCGAACCTGTACCACCAGCAACATTGGATGAAACCACATATTGGGTAGAATCAATAAAAGTAGTTGTTATAACTTCATTATTTATTCCTGTTGCAGGGGGAACAACTGCACAAGTCACATTTCCAAGAGATAAATTTGACGCCCCATTTTGTGGGTAGTACGGTAAATTCGATATAGATGAAGAATCGAACAATACTGTAAAAGCTGAAGAATCTTCAGAATTCACAACTGAAAATGTAGATCCATCGGTTACTAAATTAGAAAGAGTCCACACATTATCAGTCATGAAATTCTCATATTGGGTTACATAAACATGATTCCCTTGTGCTGGAGCATTTTGTAAAACTATTGTATCAGTTGCGGAAGTAAGTGTAGCAATCGGAACCGGACCAGCTGAAACAGCAGCAAAAGGATTAGCCCCAACATATGCTGATACTGTACTAGTATTATCAGTGGATATTCCTTGTCCACTACCTGAAACTGGGGTACCAGCTAAAACGAAAGTCTTATTTGTCCCATCATTAGTTCCATCTACAGCTCCATTAATAGGAGATGCAACTTGGGCAAAAATTCTAGTATCTACATCTAAGGCAGTTGTAATTTCAGCTGCTAAAGAAGTAAAATCGCTTGTAATAATTCCTGGAAGAATAGCATTACTATTTCCCCAAGTAATAATATTAAAAGTACTTTGAGCATTAGTATTATCTATAATTGAAACGCCAGTTTCAAGCTCATAATCTTTATCACGAATAAAATCTGTTGAAGTTGAATTCAAACCAACATTAGTTATAGAAAGGACATTTGGAGGAAGAATATCATAAGTATATTGATAAGAATTACCATAATAAGTGATAAGAACTGTGGCATTTGATAACGGGGCAGTTGGAAGAACAACTATACTCTCTGCTCCATTTACAGATGTAGGAACTACACCCACACCATTTACTGTAACAGTTACATTTGCTGGGTTGGTGGAAACTATTCCCCCATTTTCACCAGTTACAATAGGTCCATTTCCAACTTGAAAGGATAAATTAGTGCCATTAGCTTGTGCACTTACATTTTCATTTGTATAAAGAGTATCAGTCCGTTTAAAATAATAACTTACTGTTACTGTGTCTCCTGTTTGTGGGGGATTTACAAGATAAATTTGTCCCGCCGACCCGTCAATAGAGGCTACAGGTACTGATATTCCATTATCATAAACAGTAACATCGGAAGGATCAGTAGTTGTAATCCCCGCCCCAGATCCAGTTACTATTGGATAAAAAGTCACATTTATTGTACGATTATTACCATTAGGATTATTGGCAATAGAAAATTGATATGAAACATCTTCTTTGGTAATTGGGTTATCAGCCATCGCACTTGATCCACGAATTACTTCATATGCGGATACAGGAGTAGACGAAGACCCAATACCAATAAAAACAGGAATACGAGCACCAGGAGTAACAATTCCTGTTGGAGCGGAATCGAATGTTTGGGTATATACACCCGGAAAAACGAACCCGGAAGGAAAAGGACCAATGTTTGCCATTTTAAAGCCTCCGTTATTTCTTCTTTTTCTTACAGTTTAAAAGTTCAATTTTTTAGTTTGATCCGATCCTATTTTCTATACATATTATTTATTATCTATTTTCGGAGATTTAGAAAGCCCCTCTTTTATCAAACTGTGGGATCCCTTTCTCAATTCTTTCTTTCCTGTGCTGTTGTAAAGCCCCAACATAATCTTTACGCTTTTCTTTTTCAGATTGATCCCCTAAACCCATAACCGGGGTATAAGACCCTTCTTTAGTTTTAGGAATATTAGTCAAAACTTCAAGCTTATTATTACCACGTCGTTTAGATTGCAAATCACTATATCGTTCCCATCTTTTATTAGCTTCACGACCTATATTCATATCAGCGGATTCATTCGTACTCCCACCCGCAATTACCGTCGCACAAGAACTCACTATTTTTTGTGCCTGAGATCCACAATCTATACACGATGTAGTTGCTCCGGCTTCTTTATATGTTTTTAATTCTTCAAAGACAAAACCACAATGATCACACTTGTATTCATAGAGTGGCATATTATATTATCTCCTATAATGAAAATTTCCAACTGTTTTTAAACAAATTATTAAAAGATTATTTTCTTACTATTCTATAAATATATACACACACACTCGTTCATTTTAAATTGAAAATTTTATTAGGAGATTATAGTGATATAAAAACAAAAATATCTTTATTTTTTCGTGACAAGATTATATAATATATAGAGGATTAAACATAGGAAAATTTTGTGATAATCCTTGTGATCTAAAAAAAGAAACTGATCTAAAAACTGAACAATTAAAAGCTGAAAAAGAATTAAATGATTTCCTTAATGAAATAGTCCCCCAATGAAGATAAAACAAATGAATTTTAAAAAAGGAGATTTGATCATTTATTCAGAGTTTTATACAGAAATTTTAGAAGGTACTAAAAATAGCAAGTGATCAAGAAAAAAATAATTTTATAGGAACTTTTCAAGTTTATAATCTAGCGAACGGAGCGACAAAAATTCCTATTAATATTAAGGACCTAATCTTGTACACGCATTGGGGTGTACATAGCCAACGATTCTGGGATCTTTTAAAAATGGAAGTGAATAAAACGGATGTTAAAAAAGGGGATTTGATCATTTATTCAGCGTTTTATACAGAAATTTTAGAATGTTATAAAATTTATGAAAATAAAAAAGTTAAAGTACAAAAAATAGCGAGTGATCAAGAAAAAAATAAATATATAGGAACTTTTCAAGTTTATAATCTTTCTTCTCCAGATCCTTCTAAAGCGGGAATTCCTGTTACGATAATTCCTATTAACACCAAGGATCTAATCTTGTACACGCATTGGGGTGTACATAGCCAACGATTCTGGGATCTTTTAAAAAATGGGGATAAATAAAATGGATGTTAAAAAAGGGGATCTTATATTTTATTTTTTTCGCTATTATGAAATTGTAGAATGTCAAGAATCTGTGAAGGAAGGAAAATCCGGAGATGTAGTGAACATAGCCATTAAGAATATTGAAGATAAATATTTTTTCGAAAAAAATTGTTCTTATTCGTTTCCAAAAACGGATCCTTGGGACAGCGAGCCTCGTCCAACTATTTTTCGTATCAATTCAAAAGACTTGATCCTGTACACACATTGGAAACTGCTCAGCCCCAGATTCTGGGAACTTTTAGAAAACAACTAAATCTTAGAATATCCCACAATTGGTATTTTCATAACGGGACGTATATCAGGAACCGCTCGAATATGTAAACCAAAATATTTAACTGTAAAATTATAAGGTATAAATCTCTGCCATTCTGTCATTACAGAAATATCAACTGATTGTTCGTAATACATTGTCCCTGATAAATCATCAAAAGATTCTTCAGATTCACCTGTAGGTTCTACACTATTTAATGTAATACCCTCAAATTCCAACTGATTTTTCCTCACACCCCATAACCAATTTACAATTTGATCAGTCATTTCTTCAAGCTGTACCGTGTCCTTGGAAATCACGGACAGGGACAGGGCCATGTCCCAGTGCCCGCCGTATATGTCAGCCTGCTTTTCTCTCGTAGGTGTTATAAAGACCAATTGCTGGTCTCCAGCCCGGGCCCTGCGTCCTATACTGAGCACAACCCCGGGAATAGCCGTATGATTCTCCTGATAAGGTTTAAATGGATATGAAGATGTAGGTGGTAATGAAGTGGCATAATCCGCCACGATCTGTAGACCAGGTTCTAATGGATTCAAAAATGTAAGAGTACCTGTCGGGTAATCCATAGAATAATCTATACCCCGTTTCAATAAATAAGAATATCCCCCCTTATACAAAGATTTTACAAATATTTGTTCGGATCCTGGAGGTTCATACCCACTGTATCCGCTATAACTTGAATAACCCGAAAAACTATTATTTACACCGCCATATTTTATAGTTACAGGAACTGAGACCCACCCATACCCATAATTATTAGAAAAGAAAACACCCGTATCTGTACCTGCAAAAACATTACCATTTGAAATATTTATAGTCAAACATTGAATATTTGTATTAGTAAGACCAGAATTTATAGCAGTCCATACTCCACCCGATAAAATATAAGCTCCGGTCGGAGTTCCTGCTAATATAACCCCATTCCCAGAAACAAGACATTGTACATCTGCATCAACAAGACCAGTACTATAAGAATTCCAAGTTGTTCCATCCGTAGAAAGAAATATACCGGTTGAAGTCCCCACATAAAGACAAGGATAAGGCCCTGTCCCGGGCATTGCAGTAATACAGGAAATATTAAGGTTTGTAAGACCTGTATTCATAGAAGACCAATTTGTTCCTGCATTAGAAGAAACCTGTACACCAGACCCCTCAGTTCCGGCATATAAATTACCATTTAAAGTTGCAAGACAAGTAAAAGCTATCATATCTTCAGATCCAAGACTTGTTACAGTACTCTGTGTAGTAAAAGTCCCGCCATTAAACCACGCAGAGCGACCATTAGAAGCAACTACATAAACGTTTCCTGTAGAACTATCTGTAGCTATAGCAGGGACTTCTAAATTTGAAAAAAAATCAGAAGCTATCCACTGTATTCCATTACCTATAGAAAGTCCAGTAGTAGTACCGGCAAATAAAAAAGTTTCCGCAAGTTGAGATGTAGTTGAAATTTGAGGCCCTGTACAGGATAAGGTAAGAATTTCAGAAGGTAAAGGATTAGAAAAACCAAAAGTCCACGTTGTGCCAGAAGAAGTAGAATAATAAATATCATTGGTTGTACCAGCAATAACAGTGTTTTGACCAGATAAAATAAATGGACTTACAGCTAAAGCTTGAACATCTATATTTATATCCACTGTAATTGGAGTAGAAGGATAAGGTCCTGAATAACCGGAGAAACTTGGATAGGGCCCTGTCCAAGGCCCTGTGGGACCTATAGGAACGTGATCAAACACTACTGTCGTTTCAAGACCTGTAGTTTTATTTACTAAGACTTCATTTGTAATAAAAAGAGTGGGGTTGATAATAAATGAATTATCATTATTAAAAATAACATTATAGACACCCGGATGGGACATTTGACTTTGCCAATATGTTACCGTTAAAGTATCCCCAGAAGACAAAGCTATAGGTAATACAATAAATTGTTTATATCCATCAACGAATTCTGCCTCTATATGATGACCATTAACTTTTATCTGTACTTCTGACGGGGCCCGGGCCAAGGTCAGGTCCATTTTACCACGACAAAATTGATATGTAGTATTAAATTTTCTTTGAGGAACAGATGTTATTTGAGAGGTTAAATTATCACAAAATTCTACAGCCAAATAATCTTGGTTTTCGCGGACCCATTCGATACCTAATCCCGGATAATTTTCAAACTTGGCGAGACGAACATAGGAATGCTGTACATTCAGGAAATTAGAAGCAGACATCCGGATTTGAGACGCACTTGAATTAGAGAGTATAATGCCATACTGTGGACGTTGCTCGTATGGAAACTTATTATAAATAAGAGTTTTTTCAGAGAATCTTGGATGATTTAGAAAAGCTGACTCTACTTCATCCAAGATTCGATGTTTAACGCCATATAAAAGATTATTATACAAAAAACCGTTCCTTTAAACTTGGACAATTCCAAGATGTTGAGGTTTGCAACAGGCACCGTAGGGCCGTTCTGAAAAACTTATAGAATCTTTGCAAGACTCAAGTTTCCTTCCTGCTTCACTGAAACAGCCTTTTCAATCATACAGACTTGAACAGGTCTTACACTTTCTCCACAGGCTTTAATTCCCGACAAACTATCGGTATGTTTAAGTTTAATTAATCCATACTTCTCTAAGTTAATAGATGCATTTAAGTCTCTATCTATGACATTTCCACAATCGCATATATAAATCCTATCTTCAAGAGTTAAATCTTCCTTTAAACAACCACAAACAGAACACATCTTACTTGAAGGGAAGAATCTATCTACTTCGATTACTAAACCACCAAACCAAGCAGTCTTATAGGTAAGTTGCCTTTTAATTTCACTAAAAGAAGCATCACCTATAGCACCTGCAAGTTTATGGTTCTTCATCATACCAGAAACATTCAAATCTTCTAAGACTATATATCTTGGTTTGGTTTTCACCAAAATACTTGTCATCTTATGAAGAGCATCTATTCTTTGATTACTTATTCTTTTATATATCTTTTGTACTTTTAACTTAGCTTTATTTCTGTTGTTACTTGACCTTTTAGTTTCTTTATTAAACTTCTTACGTGCTAAATTCTTTTGTGCACGAGCTAACTTTTTCTTTGATTTTTTTAGATACTTATTATTTTCAAATGTTTCTCCATTAGAACAAGTAGCTAAAGTCTTTATACCTACATCTACACCCAAAACGGATTCTATCTGATTAGAAGGTTCTGGTATATCTTGTTCAACCTGAACAGATATAAACCATTTATCAGCATCTTTAGATACTGTCATAGAGTTTATTTTAACGTCTTTAGTTGGGATGTAACCTTTTTCTTTAAGTCTAACATAACCGACTTTAGGAATATTAATTGTTTCATTGGTTACATAAAATCCAAATGAAATAGAAAATGACTGCTTGGATTTATGTTTACTTTTAAATTTAGGAAAACCAACTTTTTGACCTTTTTTGATTCCTCGATAGAAGTTTTTGAAGGCAGTATCTAAGTCTCTAAGAGCTTCTTGAGGAGCCATTTTTGAAACTTCATACATCCAAGGGAACTCTGTTTTCTTTTTACTACATAAAATTTTATGTTGATCTATAGCGGTTAAGGATTTCTTTTCAGATTTATAAAGTTCTATACGTTCATTCAATCCCCAATTATAAGCAAAACGAGCTACACCAACACTCTTTTCTAAAAGAGTGCGTTGTTTATTATTAGGACTCAGTTCTACTTTATAAGCTCTATTTATCTTCATTTTCTTTATTCTTCTTAGTCATAAAAAATGCAAAAATTCGCTAAATTTCTTCAACTTTCTATAAATTATTTATATCTGTTAGATTCCCAAATTCTTCAATCTCTCAACCACAATCAAGCCCGGATCAAGAGCCATTATTTCCTTTACAGATTCATTTATGTACTGCTTTATCGCCCTACGGGCCCGTTTTTGCCCATTTGAGCCGTGCTTGCACCTCTTTACACGTTCAATCATCTGTTTTATTTCTGTACCAATCTGTATTCCATTATTCAAAGAGGCTAAGGCGTTTATTCCGGTGTCTATTCCTATACAGTTTACAAAAGGTTTCTTTGCGCCGGTTTCAATCTCGAAAACAAACTGAACATACCGGTCGGTTATGATATAACTGTTCAGCCTCTTGCCCAAAAATGCAAGCTTATTGTAGTGCTTGTGGTACTTCACCGGCAAGTCAAGTATGTGCTTGTTTCCGACTGAGGCAATATGAAGCCACGCATCGAACTCTGTTGCTTCTTCAGAATTGTTCAATCCAGCAATGGTGCATGAAACATACATTCTCTTGCCTTTGTGAACTGGCATGGACACCTTATTCGGTTTATTTTTCCATCGTTCTTTTATGGACCGGATCATATCTATAGCTTCACGGGCAGCAACCTTTCTGAGCCGGGCAGAGAGCCAAGTGTCTTGAGGCAAATCAACTATATTTTTTAGTAACTTTGCTTTATCGGGACATCCATTCTTCCAGAAATGTTCAATGAACACATTACAGACCTTACCATACTCATCAAGAATGACTCTGAGTTCTTCAAGTTTAGACTGCGTAGAAAACTTTAGGCTGCATTTGGTTGATCGGATCAATTTCATTTTATTAAATTCTTTTTCTTTTTACGATTTTCTGCACTTCTTTTACCATAAATTAATATATAATTAAATGTATAATTTTTTCCAGAAATGTTCAAGTTTCTATGTAGCTATCTCAAACCCCTGACCAGAAACACCACCGCATAACGCGGGGAAGACTTTGTTTATTCCGTATAATTAAGAGCGGCCACTAACAAACCTTGAGCTACGCTTGATAAAAGGTCATTCGCCATCCTAATCTCGGATATTGGAATTGTAAAGGTATCCTTTACATTTTTAAATCCCTCTTCAAATAATTCTTTAAAACCTTTTGGTAAAGCCGTTCCCCCACTTAAAATTAGAGGTATGGACTCCGGAAGTTCGAACCCGCTACCGGTTTTCACGAACCTGTTTTTAATAGCATCAAGAGTCTTCAATATCAAACTCTTGTAATAAATAATAAGAGCTTCTCGTTCTCTGAAAGTTTTGGGGTCTCCATCAGAGGCGTCCAATAAATTCAGATGTTTTTCTTTAATGGCTTGTATTCGAGCCATTGTGGATCCGGTAGCTTTGGCTGCCATATCATCGATGTAATCTCCAGAAGTTGAGAGACTGAAGGTCATACCGACTATCGTATTGTAAAGCAACGCAACATTCACGGCTCCCGCTCCAAAAGAAAGCGCTAATGCTGAAAACTGTTCTTTAGCACAATTTGAATAAACTATTGCAGCAGACTCATTCATAGCAACGGCTTTATAACCTAAACTTGAAAGAATTTTCCCGCACATCGCTGCGTGATAAACAACATCTATGTTTCTATCAATGGGATTACCTGGGATAGAGTAGTAACAAATTTCGCCGGGAGTAGAAGCTTTTCCTAAAATAGACTCGAGCAAAACAAGCAACACCTTTTCAGCTTCGAGTTCCCCTGGAGCAAGCACTCCTTTTGATAATGGACGACGACACTCCCGTTTAAATATATTAGCCATTGTTACAGCAGAATCACCAATAATGTATAATTTTTCTCCCGCTTCAATATAATTAATTTTACCGTTCTTTAACATATTTTTTACGGACGGGTCATTATTTTCCATATCAAAAAAAGCATCTCGAATGGATTTTGTTTTAATTTCCCCATTATCAGCTTGCTGCGCCGCCACCAAAAAGCATGTCCCGATATCCACTGATTTAGCCATTTGTAAAGCTCCCTGTTTGATTTTATTTATAAGCTCTTTTTAAATTACCTTTCTTTGTATATATGCCTGTGGAAATAAGAAATTCCTTTGCACTTTTAATGGTTAATGCCTTTTTATTTCCAAAATCTCTTATAGCTTGAATAGTAGCATTCAATTCTTTTTTTGTCATCCACGCAGTAGTATTCATTAGTATTCTCCTTCACCACTTTTTGAGCTACATCTTATATTATATACTTAAAATAATAAAAAATAAACTATTTTTTCATTTGCTTTAAAGCCTCTAGATTTTTGGATACATTATCTGAAGAAGACTTTTCTTCGATAATTATATTGCTTTTAAAATCTTTAGCTACTACAGTTGGAACATAAACCGGAGTGGAAGGCTTAGATAATGATTCTTTTTTTTCTGAAGATTCTACAGTCCCTGTAACTTTTCTTTTATCCAGTTCCTTTCCTACCGCTGTGTGCACTGCATCTAAAACGGTTTGCCCTAAATTTTTAAGAACTTCAGATTCTTGCAAAGCCGAATGTAATGCTGTATGAACCGCCAAAGTTATATCTGTGGAACTTGGAACAGGGACTTGGTCGCGAGCGGAGCTCGCAGGGACAGGTCCCTGTTTAGACCCTACTTCCGAAGCACTTAGCCCCCCTATAGGCCATTGTAGCCTTTCTTCTACAGCTCCATTTGAGATATTAGGATCCGATCCCATTTTAATTAAATTTCCTGCTTTAATCTGTTTTTGTAGGTCCTTAGAACTTGCATATTCTTGGTCGGTAAAACGTTTCTTTTGATGATAATAAACTATATCATTCAAGTCGTGTAAAATTATACGTTCAATTGAATTACCAAGAACAGTAATCATTCGAAACTATACCTTTGACATAGCAGTTGATTGTTTTGTCCCGAATTTTTTCGAGGACCTCTATATAACTTTTTATTAAAAGATTATAGACCATATACAAAAAAGGTCCATAGAATTACTAATTCTATGGACCTTTTTATTAAATATAAATATATAAATTTTTAATTTTTTATATATCTGTCGAGAGAGTCATAATTGATTGCGGCTTTTTTATTTGCAATTGGTGGCTCTTCTTTTTCATCGACATCTTTCTTAGGTTCTGTTTCTTCTGGTTCAGCATCTTTTACTGGATCATCACCGGCAGATTTTCCTTCAAAATAATAGTCTTTGGAAGCTTCTGTTTCTGTATACGACAACCTTCCATCACAACCAGGAGCCGGGCACGATACCATATCATTAACTGTAATAGGATCAACTACTACTTCTGCATCTATTTCAGACGCGGACTTGGCTCGGACTTCATTAATCTTTGCAAGTGTACTGGTATGGCCACAACGATCACAAACAAATTTTGTTACTTCTGCAGCTTGCTTTTCAATGGTTTCAGAAATTGCAAGAAGCTCTTCAGCAATTTTCTCATGAGACATAATTTTCCTCCTAATAAAGTTCGATATCTATAAATAAGATATTAGTGATTATAGCTATAATATTAAAAGATTATTTTTAAAAATTTATACATAAGATACCGTATTGATGTTCTAAAATATTAAAAATCTTTTTAAACAAATTAGACAAATTAATAGAATTCTCCTATATTATTTAAAATCAAAAAGTTATGTTCTCAAAATTTACTGTTTTTCCTTTAATTAAATTAGGTAAAGGTACAAATGGTTTTACAGGAATCACTGGTGACGCGGGAGATTGTAAAGGTTCTCTAAAAGCGTCTGTGGAAGCAGGGACCTGGCCTTGGCCCCCTTCTATCAGGATAGAATACCGAATATCGGTATCATCAAGATGTGAGATAGTAAAAGATTGTTGAAATGTTGCGCCCCTGATACCAGTGGGATTTACAGGACCTACAATATATCGTTCATTATTTTGCCGTACTATAACATCACGTTCATTAATCAATGGAAATGGCCCCATCCAAGTCTCGTACTCATATCGTAAATGTAAACCCAGTGTTGTAAGTTCAATATTCTTTTCGGCTTCTGGAGGAGCAATAATAGTTTCAAAAGGCCCATCATACCCACCTATAAAGCGGGTTCCTTTACAAATCCTGCAATCATCGTGAGATTGTCCGTGGTCCCTATCATATTCTGGACAGATCTTTCCCATACTCTTTCTTGTAAATATTTTGACTCGTTCTCCACCTTGTTCCAAAATCCAACGATTTCTCAGTATAGCCTCTCTAAAAATCCAATCTATTTCTTCTATATCAGAGATAGATCGCCACTCAACTTCTTCAATTGGAGTTTCAATTGTATCACCAGACTGATTTAAAGCCACTGTGGTTACTTTATAATAAATACGCTGAGACAATTTTGATAATACCCAATTTTGTATATATGAATAAATAATTGTAACACGACCATTAGGTGGATAAGGCAATCGAGCGGGAATAATTTGGTTTACTTCATAATTATAAATAGGTTTATCTATAAGAGTTATTTCTCCTATAGCTCCTTGTACTTTAAAAGCTGGAACTATAAGTAAATTTCCGTCACCATTATTTATTTGTACTTGTATATCTTGAGGATTATCACAAACTTTACCATTTGAATTAGGAATTACTATGGGTTTATGTTGAGTATAGACAAACCATCTACCATCTGGTTGTTCTAAATGTTTAATTGTTGGAGTCGCGTCTTCTATTACACGATTTTCAATTGTTTCATCTCTATAAAAAAGGGACCCAACTGGACCTGATTGAGTTAGCAATTCGTATGGACCATATGGATTATTTATAGATCTATATACATTTACCCCTAAAATTTTAAGACCGCCGTTTTGTGGAATTATTGTAGGATTATCCCATCGAATATCTGTAGCTCCTATTTTGTAAGGAGATGTAACCATCATATTACGGGGCCCTAGCGGAATCGTAAGATCTTTAGTAGAGGGGCGCAGAGGTAAATTAAAATCTGGTCGCCCTGTACGGCTAAGTTTTCCAGAATGATATGATGGAGATATTTGTGCCATAGTTATGCCACTGCAGGATATATTATACTAAACGACACATATCCACTTAAAGAGTCTTGTGAGGGAAATGATATTAAAAGTGAAGGGTAATCTATACTACTCCAAATAACACTAGCGGGTAAAAGAATTGTATTATTATTTAATACAGCTGGCCAAACAAAAGTTGGTGTCACAACCATTGGATTTGGAGCATAAAGAGTTACATAAGGAAGAATAATAACGAAACCATCAATAGGCGCTCCATTAGTAACATAAATAAGAGCATTTAATATTGCAGTGTTACCAATAGTTGTATATATTATTGTTGGGGTAGCAGAAGATATTCCAGAATAGGTAACGTCGGAAATAGTGTTCCATTGCCCTACAGGATAAGTAGTTTGATTGTTTATATATAAAGATCCAGAAAAGGATGCTGTCCCATCTGCTGAAATATGAGCATTGATCACCCCTTGAGGATAAGGACCTATAAAAAGACCACCTGTATTAGCCCCCCCTGCTTTACTATTAATTCTTACATCCCCATCAAATAGTCCACCACCAGTTGTTCCATCACTATGAAATCCTGCATTTTGTTCTATTCCGTGTATACCCCAATTTGCAATCCCTTCTACACCAAATCCACCTATTGTTCCGGATTGACCATAAATAATTTCTCCTCTGATAGCAGGAATTGTACTAAAAGTGTTACAACTTGGTTGTCCTGTATAAATAGAAGAAAATAATGGTAGAGAAGGTCCTATTGAATTACTAATGGTTTGATCTATATTAGAAACCCCAGAAGCTAAAATTGAATTAAAAGTTGCCGTTCCATCTGCAGAAATATGGGCATTAAGATCCCCATTATAATCTACTACAAATATTCCACCACTGTTAGGTTCTGCATTATAAGAAAGCCCATTAACTCTTATGGCCCCATCAAACCACCCAGCTACTGAAGACCCGTCTGTATATGTCCCTCTTCCAATATTCATTTTTCCATGAATACCCCACCACCCAACTCCTTCAACTCCAACACCGCCATATCCTATGGTTGGACATTCTACAGATCCACTAATAGCGGGAACAGGTCCAATATTTCCTCCGACAATATTACTGATAATAATTGAATTAATTAAAGGGGATGTTTGTGTTGTAGAATCATAAGTTTGATCTACATTAACATTACTATTAAAATTTAAAATATTATTAATAGTGTTTATTGTTAATAATTGAGATCCTTCAGCATTATTAACTACAAAAGCCGTTTCGTTGTCTACTTCCGGTATAAAATTTACATTCCCATTTACATTTAAATTTCCGGTAAAAGACGTATCTCCTTCTGAAATAATTCCCCCGCCATTAATACTTAAAGTACCGGTTTCCAAAGTACATCCACTAGAAATTTCTAAATTGTTTATTTGACTGGGCCCTGAACCTTCAACAAGTATATTTCCATTTGGTACTGCTAAACCAACATTTCCACCGATATAAATATTTCCTGCTACAGAAGCATCCCCTGTAGTTATATTAAGGTTTCCTTCTGGAATTCCTAAAGCAGTTTGATTTACTGTCCCATTGACTATAAGCCCGCGTTCAAACTCACTATTAGTACCAACTACAATTAATTTTTCCCCTATAGTAGCGTTGTCTATTATGGATAAATTTCCTATTACAGTAGTATCGGACCCCACTAATAGAAGACCTCCTATAGAAGTCTCATTTCCCACCTTCAAATTTCTTGTGACAGTTGCGTCTTGGGACAAAACTGTACCTTCTCCTACACACAGATTCCCTGACATAATAGAAGCATCATGTTCTACAGTTAATTCTCCCTGACCAGAAGACACAGAACTTACAGAAAGATTTCCTGTATAAATATTACACCCGTTTTGTACTTGAATATTAGAAAGATAACTTGGGGCTGTAGTAGAATCTGCAAATAATTGCCCACCAATTGTGACATTTCCAGAAGCGTTTACAGGTCCGCCAAAAGATGAGTCGGTGTCAACAAGTAAGTTTTCGTGTATTTCAACATTGTTATAAAATGTTGAATCACCGTAAAAAGTAGAATCTGTTTCAACAGTAAACCCATATCCAGGAAAAATAGCATTTCCAATTATTACAGGACCTAAGAAAGTAGCTGTGTACCCAGTATCTACTTGAAAATCGTCTACATAAACATTATCATTAAATGAAGCCACATCATTAACTGTTAGACCGGATAGAGTCGTACCCCCATTAACTGTTAAATTACCAATATCGGGAACAGTTAAATAAGATATAGTTGCATCAAAAACTGTCATTTCTCCCGTATCAGGAACAGTTAAATTATTAATGGTTGCATCATTAATAATGGCATCGGTAATTGTGGCATCCGTAAATAACACATTAGTCGATTCAATATTTGAAGATTGTACAATAGGAGCAAACACTGTTCCATCAACGTTAATGTTTTCAGTTATGGTTAAATTTGCCATTGTATAGGTATCAGTTGGATCTATTTTGGTAGCATCCACCGCTTCATTAGTAATCCATTTTCTTGTAAGTTGGCTCATTTTTTGTACCTGTTGTAAAAGATATATAAATTTTTTTCTTATTACTTAAAAAAGAAAAGACGCTTTCTTTTTTTGAAACCAAGTTTCTATACTAGGTGTAGTATAATTAAAAGCCCCTATAGTCCATGCACCACTCGAAGGTCTTGAATTTCCGCTAGCATCAACATTTAATGTAGATATACCCAAAGAAGTGAGATTAACCCCGGCATTAATTGCAGGAGAACTCAATTGTAATTGATAATTATTACTAGTACAACTTCCAAGATTATCACTAGAATCAGTCAATATACTATATGAAAGATTTACAAATTTTGGGTCCGAATAATTACCGTGAGGTTCATAACTAGTACCATACGCTGTTCTAAACTCCGATATAGAATACCACGGGTTTTGCTTATTTTGGTCATACGATACGCTTATAATTTGATTGGCTGATCCTGCATCTGCATAGTTTCCTGGAATAACATAATATAAATTATAATCCATAATAGTTGGAAAGCTGGGGGTTGCCCCAGTAGTATCATTATCAGCTTCTATTACTAATAATTGAAAATTATAATCAATTGTATCTGCATTATACATTATATTATTTCTTAAATCAAGAGCATATCCTGATCTATTTAAGTCATAGCCAGGAGTCATAGATCTGAATTGAAAAGCTGTCTGTGTGTCATAAAAAGTATTGTTCCAGAAATGATAGTCTACAGCTGGGTTGTTGTCTGTAGCTAATAATCCATCTTGTACATAAATATTACCCTCTCCGCCTTGATCTTGTGGATGGCTATTTAAGAAAATATTATTATAAACATATACTGTGCCGCCCCATTGCGTCAAAAATATATAAGCAGTACCGCCACCAGATGTTATGTTGTCATTGTAGAACCAATTATTATAAATCTTTAATGGATGCGCCGGAGTTCCTAATGTACAATTTGTATAATTCTGCGTTCCCGCCTCATTAGATGTAGCAACAAATAAAATAATACCATCATCATGTGGTGTATCAGTATCATTTAGGCAAAAAGTTTGAAGAGTACCATCATATTCTGGATAATCATGAAGTTGATTTCCAAATATATTTATATCTTGCATAACAGAATTATCAGCTCCTGCCCCAATACAAATTAGCCATCGTATATAATTATGAATATTATTATAACTTACTGTAATTTGAGTTAAATTAGTATTACTAGAACCGCCAAAATTAGCAATAGTAGAAAGATTTATTGGCTGAGACATCATTGTAAAATTATTATTTGTTATAATAATGTTATTTCCACTATAAACCATTATTCCTGTTCCACTAATATCAGAATCTCCGTTTACAGGAGCGGAATTTTGCCAAATTCCTATTTGATGAAAATAGCAATTTTGAATGGTTACATATGTTACATTTTGAAAAACCATACCAGTACCGTCTATATCAGGTAAAGTTGTTCCTCCTACTATACAATGGTATTCTGATAATTGTGCAGATGTGTAAGCTCCAAAATAGCATACTTCAAAGTTTTGTATTGTAATATAGTTTTTACTAATAACTGTAATACCTACTGCACCATTTACATAATTTCCATTTAAAATTGCCTGACCTGTACCCCAAGTTCCAGCAGAATTACCATCTAAAATAATTGGATTACCTGCAGAACCTGAACCATTTACAGTAATCTGCCCTATATAATTAACACCACCCATAAAAATTACTGTGGTACCAGCTGATAAAGTTGTAGAAGACGGATGACTAGTAGCATTAGGATCACCTGGGCAGTGCTGCCAAGCAGTAGAAGTAGAAGTACCATTATTGGTATCAGAACCGCCAGTATAATTAATATAGTAAGTTGTCATATAAAACCTTAGTTATAAAAGTCCCGTCGATATTCGTTGAGCTGTCCAAGATCCAGTTTCATACGCAAATGCACCAACATCCCATGCAGATGTATTGTAAGTATAATTTACTATATCTGTTGTAAAATTTAATGGCGCTGAAGATCCAGTTGTATTTGTACCTTTACCTTTAAGACCTGATGTTGAGGGCAGCCCAAAATTCTCACTACCAGATGTAACGTTTTTAAAGTTTGTAGTATTGACAGCAATGCTTGTAAGACCTGTACTACCATATGAGTCACTACTAGCACAAGTAGTTAGATTTAATGTGCCACCATCATTATAATATGATTGACCAGAACCATTACCAGCAGCATAACAATTTTTAACATTTACGGTCCCGCCACCAACAAACACTCCAG
>Ga0187851_10000608_pt1 | contig 36182 bp, 28 predicted proteins | sample June2016WEW_6_10_FD_132997 | JGI IMG/M metagenome (GOLD analysis project Ga0187851, IMG submission 132997) | Peatland microbial communities from SPRUCE experiment site at the Marcell Experimental Forest, Minnesota, USA - June2016WEW_6_10 | ecosystem: Environmental > Terrestrial > Soil >...
AAAAAAAAATTTAAAGGAACTTGGTTCCAAAAAATTGGTCGATAATTAAAAAAAAATAATTTTACAGTTAAATAGAAATGTTTTTAGAAAAAATATTTTTGGAAAATAATTTAGGAAAAAGTATTACTATTGAATGTTAAAAATTGAATAAAAAAAATCTAGTAATCGGGGGTTTGTGAATCCTATAAACATTAAAATAACGTTTATTATTTATTTTTCAGATCCCTTAACGTACCCTTAACGGTACCTTAACAATTTTTATAATTTGAAAATTTCTTTAATGAAAGTATTACATATTACGAAATTTGATAAATCTTTATATTTTTTTTACACTTAAAATAAATATAAAAAAAAATTTGTCTCAATACTCAATAACTTTACAGCCCCCTTTTTTACTACCACTTTATATTATAACCAGAGTGTAGGTTGAGTGTGAAATAAAAAAACTTACATTTTTTTCCTAATTTAGAGTTAACTGAGAATAATAATAATAATAAATTAAATTTTTTTAAGTAGCATATTTATTTTTAGTGTAGAAATGGTAAAGAAAAAGTGCAGTTTTTCAATAAGAAGATTGAATAAGTATTACTATGATGGGTGAATTTAGAAATAAAAAAAATTAGAAATCTAGGTTTATGGGGGGCTTTAAAACATTTATAAACCGTTAATTTAGTTTTATTGGGATTTGTTTAGTGTCCCTTATATGCACCTTAGCAATTTTTTTTTAATAGAATTTTTTTCATTAAAAGTATTACATTTATTTGGGGGTGGAAATTTTATATTATTTATCCCAAAAAAAATATAATCGAACTTATATTTAGTAAATAAGAATTACAAATACATATGAAAAATCAACTGTTTATATTCATACTCTGCTAGCATTTCATTTATGTAATTCTAATTCTTTAAAAGTTATCTTAAATTCAGTTCCGTTACTTTGATCAAGCTCAATATTACCATCTATTTGGTTGGTTAAACTGTTTACTAATTGTAAACCGAGTGAATCAGTATTTGTGAAGTTTATATTTGCGGGGAATCCTATTCCGTTGTCTTTCATTATGAATTCGTATTGATTATTTTTTGAATGGAAATTAATATTAATTTCTCCAGTCATATCAGTGGGAAATGCGTGTTTTAGACTGTTGGTTATGAGTTCATTTACAATTAAACCTAAGGGTATGGCTGTATTGATGTCGAGAAAGATTTCTTCAACATTTAATTTTAGTTTTACAAGATTAGGATTAACAACATTGGTATGGAACAGATCTGATGATAAGGATTGGATATAATCCCCAAAATCAATTTTTTTCAGATCAGTTGATTGGTATAATTTTTCATGTATCATGGCCATTGATTTGGCACGATTTTGACTTTGTTTAAATATTTCTTGGGATTCTTCATCTGTTATGTAACGTGATTGAAGATTTAATAAGCTGGAAATAATCGTTAAATTGTTTTTTACACGATGATGGATTTCTTTAAGCAGCATTTCCTTTTCAATTAATGAATTTTGGAGTTGTAATTCTATATTTTTCCGTTCACTGATGTCTCTTAATGATCCTTCTACACCTATACGGTTTTTACTTGAATCTAAGAGGAAATGGGCATTGGTGGAAACATATTTAACTTCATTGTTTCTCGTTTTTAATTTGAGTTCATAATCAACTACTTCACCTTTTTCTTGAATTTCTTTTATAAGATTTTTTTTATCTTCAGGGTGTAAATACACCATTTCAACTGGTTTTCCAATTAATTCAGAGGGTTTGTATCCGGAGTAGCGTTCAATGGAAGGACTTATCTCGATAATTATTCCATTATGGTCTGTCTGATAAAAAATATCCTGCACATTTTCGAAAATATTCCTATATTTTATTTCACTATTTTTCAATGCTTCTTCTGCTTTTTTACGGTCCCTTATATCCCTAACAATTGATAAGATGTATTCTTTACCTCTAATGGTGAATAAATGTGTATTAATTTCTACTGGTATTAATTCTCCATTTTTAGTTATGTGTTCAGTTTCAAAAGAGGTTTTTCTTTTCTTGATAAGATTTTCCATCACTAATGCTATTCGGTTAATATTTTCAGGTTTGTCAATGTCTTGGGGACTCATTTTAATTAATTCATTTCTACTGTAACCTAAGCGTTGACAGGCTAAATCATTCACTTCTAAGAAGTTTCCTGGTTTATTGCCAATTAATCTATGTAAGAATATAGCATCGTTAGCATTATTAAATAATTCACGGAATTTCTCTTCGCTTTCTATTAACTCTTCTTCCATCTTTTTTCTTTCTGTAATATCTTGAATTGTCCCGTAGACATAAAAATCACGTTTATTATTATTGTTTACAATTTTAACGCGAATTACCATGTTACGAGTCTTTCCATCAGCGCGGATGATCCGATGCTCTAATTCTGTGCCAAATTCAGACTTTTGATATTTTAATGATTTTATCATTTTATCCATAACTAATTGAAAATCATCGGGATGTACATATTTCTTAAAATAATCTTCAAAAGACATGGAGTAACCGCATTCCTTCTCTGATGTAGTTCCAAGCATGGAGTAGAAGCGATCATTGAATAAGTACTGTTTATTATTAATATTAAATTCCCAAGTCGCTAGATGTGCCAAGTCCAAAGCATTCTCTAGTTGTACTTGATTCATCTTTAATGTGTTTAAAGTCTTCTTATGTTTATTTATATATTCAACCATTTATTAATCATCCCGTTAAATGCTAATTTTATAGGTGAAACAAAATTTACTTGGGAAAATTCGTTTTTTTTTAATATAAATTTTTATATAATATTTTTTTCCATGATACTATAATATAATTATTTGCTTTTTTATGATTCGAGAAAATGTATTTTAATTAATAAATATAATTCTTTTAAAATTTTTTATTTATTCAGAACAATATAGTATTAAATATAAATCAGAAGGGAAGTAAAATTTAATGTATTTAGGATAATAAAGTGAAAATTATTTATTAAGAATCATATTAATGAGTTTATATTCATAGCTATTTAAGTGATTTATTTAAAAATTTAATTAGTTATATTTTTGATAAATAAAAATAATTTAGTTTATAATGATTAAATTAGTAAAATTAGAAAATTTGTGGTGATAAACTTTATGATCTTGATAGTTGGAGGGGCCGGTTATATTGGGTCTCATGTTAATAAAATGCTTAACTTGCATGGTTTTGAGACAGTTGTTTTTGATAATTTAAGTTATGGTCACCGAGATTTTGTAAAGTGGGGTGTATTTGAGGAGGGTGATCTTGGTGAGATGGCTGATATTAGACGGGTATTCCAAAAATATCCTATAACAGCGGTTATGCAGTTTGCAGCCTTCACTTATGTGGGTGAATCGGTGGAGGATCCTCAGAAGTATTACCTGAATAATCTTCGTAATACGTTGAATCTTTTAGAGGTGATGTTAGAGGAAAATGTTAAATATTTTGTATTCTCTTCAACCTGCGCAACTTATGGTGATCCAGTGGAGATTCCTATTACTGAGGATCATCCTCAAAATCCTATAAATCCTTATGGGAAGGGGAAGTATATGGTGGAGCAGGTTTTAGAGGATTATAGTAAGGCTTATAATTTACGTTATGCATCTTTAAGGTATTTTAATGCTGCGGGGGCTGATCCGGATGTTGAAATTGGTGAATTGCATCAGCCGGAGACTCATCTTATACCTTTAATATTGGATGTTGCATTGGGTAATAGGGAGGATATTAAGATTTTTGGAACTGATTACTCAACAGCGGATGGTACGTGTATACGGGATTATATACATGTCCTTGATCTCGCTGATGCTCATATTAAAGCTTTGGAACGTCTCCAGAATGGTGGTAAGAGTGATGTTTTTAATCTTGGTAATGGTCAGGGATTTAGTGTAAGGGAAGTGATTGATACAGTTGAGAAAGTTACTGGAAAAAAAATTAAAGCATCAGAAGTTGGACGGAGGCCGGGTGATCCTCCTGTTTTAGTGGGTAGTGCTTTAAAGGCTCGTAAACTGTTAGGTTGGCAACCAAAATATGATGATCTTTCTTTGATTATTGATACAGCGTGGCGTTGGCAGCAGAAATTATAATCTTATTAGGTTAGAGTTCTATAAAAGAGGATGTAAACAACTACCATTAATATTATGGCTAGAATTACTACAGTTATTATTGAGCCTGTGTCGTTTCCGAATATGATGGGTATGGGACCAATTAATATTACACCACCGGTTTTAACTTCGCCTGTTTTAGATGCAGTACCTTGAAGGATGGAGCCGATGAATATTAGGATAAAACCTAAAAGATTGCAATTATTCCCGCTATAATTATGCCAGTTCCTTTAATCATGATTTAATCAACCAAAATATAAATATTTATTTCATTTTAAGTGGAATTCTGTTTTATTATTATTTTTTTTGGATTCAATTAATTTCTGCGAGCATAGTTTATTTAAGCTTTCATTTAGTTCATCTAGTACACAGCTTATATTTTCACTTCCATGGCAGATTTGGGCGGGACAGGGGCATTGTATTAAATCTTCAATCTCCTTTATGGTCATCCAGGAACTTGTTTGGCTTAAAACATTATAAATTGAAAGATAAGTTAATATACTATTTCTTTCAGATATTTCTAAATTTAATTCATCAACTGTGCCTTTTATATCCTGTGAAACTGATTTAATGGTAGGTTTATCTTCTTCGGGGATTATTAACATTACTTCTATTTCTTCTGAGAGGTAGGATTCACCACGGCTAATGTGGAAGTTATCTTTTCGAAGTATTAACCCGCCTAAATCTTCCACGGTTTCCACTAATTCATCGTATTTGTACACGCCACCACTGAATAGTATAATTTCATACATTTAAAAGTCAACCAATAAATTTTTTTTTATCTTTGTTCTGTTTATTTGTATAATATGGATGTTAATGAATTTTTTGAATTATTTATTTTCCCAATAAATTTTAATTAAATAGTAACATATTATTCATGTTAAGGCATTTATTTAAAATTAGTTCATTTCATCCTTTAAAATTTATTTGTAAGAGATTTTTTATGGAAATAAAAAGTAATTAATTGATAGATATAATTTTTTGTAGTTGATATATAATGACTGAGAGTCCGTATAAATGGGGTGTAGTGTTAATTGCTTGTATGGCTATTTTTATTATTGTTTTAGATTCCTCTGCCATGAATGTAGCTATAACTACTTTAGTAGTACAATTGAATACAACTTTGTCAACTATTCAAGCTATCATTGCATTATATGCTTTAATAATTGCTTCATTTATGTTATTGGGAAGTAAATTACAGGATATTCTGGGTAGAAAAAAGACTTTTCTAACTGGTTTAATTATATATGCCACTGGAACAATTATCGCCACGTTTAGTATTAATGCTTTTATGCTTCTAATTGGATGGGCAGTTATGGAAGGGATTGGTGCTGCTTTAATGTTACCAGCAACTACTACTCTGGTTAGTGCTAGTTATCAAGGTAAGGATAGAGTCACAGCGTTTGGAATTTGGGGTGGTATCGCAGCTATGGGTGCTGCAATAGGGCCAATAGTTGGGGGAATTTTCACAACTTATCTCACGTGGAGATTAGTATTTGGATCAGAACTTGTTTTTGTCGCAGTTATATTAATTTTCAGACATTATTTAACTGAATCTAAACCAACATTGAAATGGAAACAGTTAGATTTAGTTGGAGCTTTACTTTCCATATTATCCCTGCTTTTAATTGTTCTTGGTATTTTATTACTTACCAGACCGGATTACTGGACTTATGTTTCAGTAATAGTTGGTTCTGGTTTAATTTTATTTGTAATATTCTTGTTATGGCAGAGAAGAAGAACTAGTAAAGGTTTAGAACCTTTAAGTGATATTTCTCTTCTTAAAAATCGTGTATTTGTGTTAGGTAATATTAACTCTGTTATTCAGCAAATACCTTTAGCAGGTTTTCTTTTCATAATCCCGGTATTCTTGCAGCAGGTTACGAAAGTTAATGCTTTCACTACGGGTCTTGCACTGTTACCGGCGTCAATTATGATTTTACTTTTTTCATTAATTGGTGCTAGATTATCATCTGTGTTGGAATCTAAGTATGTTTTAATGATTGGATTTATTATTTCAGCTGTAGGTACATTCATATTGGGTGGATCATTTAATTTAAGTACTCATATAATTAATTTGATTCCTGGTACTATTGTTTTTGGTGTGGGAATTGGTTTTTTACTTTCTCAAATAACGAATCTTACTATGTCGGCTGCACATGGTGATCAGGAAACGGATGCTGCTGGTTTTCTTAATGCTTTTAAGAATTTAGGTTATTCTTTAGGAACGGCTTTGATAGGTGTTTTACTTTTAATTGGAATATTTGGAGGATTAACAACATCTATTGCATCATCTGATTTATCTGGGAACATGAGTACTGATCAGATTCATAATTCTATTTTTAATTATGTGGAGAAAATGCAAACTGTTACTCCTGAGGACATTCCCTCTAATTTAGTGCCTGAGGTAACAAGAATAGTTAATTCTGCGATTAGTTCTGCTATGAAGCAAACATTTAATGCTTTAACGTTAATATTGATTTTAGGGTTGATTACTAGTTTCTTCTTGCCATCTAAAAGGAGAAAGAATAGTCCATAGTAAATTTTTAATTTAAATTTATTTTAGAATAAAAGAGAATCTTAAATTTTAAATTAAATCATCAATTTTTTTAGGGTTAATGAATTTGATTAAAAGTAATATTTTTTTTATATGATACTGCCTTTAAGGAAGTATGATAAGAGGATTCCTATGGATCCAAATAATATACCAATTAACCAGATGACGATTACAACTTTTTCTTCACTCATGGGATGGCGTAATACGGACCGTATGAGAGATTTGAATCCTCCATCGGGAGCGTAGAGTTTACCATCTTTATCTACTTCTGTGGGGTGATGGTCTTGTCTTTCCATTACTCCGGCACTGTAGAATTTTAGTAAGCTATCTATTATATTAGGTAGTAGGACGATGAGAGCGATTATTTTTACTCTGCCTATGAAAGCGATTACTATTATGGTGGCTCCGATGATTAATGTTCCAACATCACCGGGGAAGACGCGTGATGGATGTTTATTATAGATTAGAAAGGCAATTAAAGCACCGAGCATGGTCATTGATATTATGGATACATTGAATTTATCAAGTATTAAACATGATATAGTTAAGGCAGTCATAGCTATGACTCCGAGACCGGATTCTATACCGTTTAACCCCGCGAGCATGTTTGTTAAATTAGCTGCTATGGATACAGCTATAGGTATTATAATTAAATATATTAGTCCTAGACTTGTGGGTGCAATCCAGACTAAGGGGATTCCAGCTAACCATAATAGGAAGAGTTTCTCCTTGGATGATAAATTTAATAAATCATCCACCATACCGATCATTCCGACTAGTAGGATTACTAGTAAAGTTACGATTAATGTGAATTGTAGTTTAGGATATAGATAGGTAGCAACGAATAAGCCAATAGTGAAGCCGAATAGGATGCCGATACCACCCATCTCTGCAACTTGAGGTTTACTAGGTTTATGAATGTCTTCCCCCACTATATGTGCATCTTTGAGTTTTTTAATTAATTTAGGCATGGCCAAGAATGTGGTGGTGAAGGCTACTAAACCGCAGATACTGGAGATTATAATTATTTCCTGGTAATGTAGTAGAATTATTGTGGAGACCATGGTAAATCAAATCTTAAAAAAAAATTTTAAGATATTTATAATTTTATTTCTTAATTATACTATAAACAGTTCTTAAAGGTATTCCTAATCTTTCAGAAATCTCTTTTACAGGTAAACCTTCAGCATGTAATCTTCTAATTTCTACTTCAGTTTCAGGAGTATATTTAGGTTTCCTACCCCTTTTAAGTGGAGTTTCTTTAAGATAATACACAGTTTTAATAGGTAAATGTAACTTTTCAGATATTTCACTTGGATTTGAACCATTATTTAACATTTTCTGGATAAGTTTAACTTCTGATTCCCCATACTTTTTAGGCCGACCACTCTTAAGCACTGGTTCGACTTCAACACCTAATTTTCTTAATGCATCTAAATATTTTTTAGAGGTTCTGAGATAGAGACTGGTAGGGCATTTAATACGTTTTATATTGGGATGCTCCTCCAGAATTTCCATAATTATTCTAGAGGATAATGGTTCATTAATATAAACTTCATCAGGCAAAAAACAATCACCATCAAAAAAAAATTTTTTTTAGTTAAATATTAAAATTCGTTTCATTTATTCTTTTTTTTTAATCCTTTATCATATTTAGAAATTTCTGGGCTTTGCGAGTAACCGGTTTTTGGAAAGTTTGCATTTTATTTTTTTCATTTATAACTTCAGTGGTAGTTAATGAGAATATCTGGGATGATTCCTCTATCGATAACTTTCCAATGTTATGTAATATAACTGCACCTACTGCAGCTGTATTCATTTTAAGATGTAAACCTTTGAATTTATTTTCTACTTCAAATTTTTCATTTAATAATTCATTCATGTGATAAATGTATTCAATTTTTTCTTTAGTGTATTTTTTTAAACATTCCACTAATGATTCTGGGAAGTCAATGAAAGTGTTTATTTGAGTTTTATCTAATACTGGACGTAAATTTGGGAAGGGCCCGGCGTATTTACTGCGTCGGTCATGAGATGTGGATAAGTAGTATTTCATTAAATCCCATAAAATTAAAATCCGAGGAGCATCAACTAATAATTTCTCTTCAATTTTCTTTCGAAGTGAAAGATCCTCTTGAAGTTCTTTATCTAATAATCCTTTATTTAGTAATCCTTCTTTAACGAGTTCTTCAGTTATTAATTCTTTTTCTAGAGTCTTCTGATCCTGATCATCTTCACCCATTCTACGTCCAGTTATTCTAGCGTTTTGAAGGATTTCATCATAATTTTTAAGCTTTAACTTATTTTTAAGGTTTTTATCTAGAATTACTGGTATAATATTTTCAGCTTGTTTTTCAGAAAATTTCACGTAACCTAGGGCTAATGCATTTTGAACATGTTTATCATTAACTATGGATGGTTTTTTACGATGAAATTGCAGGAATTCTATACGAGCGTTTGAACCATACTTTTTTCTTATTTCCTTCTCGTAATTAATTTTATCACTGCAATCTAGATTAACTCTTTTTCTAACCCATCTACCACCCTCAAAAACTTTAACCACCATGGATACGGTTTTAACAAGTCCTCTTTTCTCTTGTTTGAGGATTCTAACTATTTGGCGGAAGGCGTCCCTACCAAATGGGGAGAGTTCTGACATCTTCACCATATATTCACCAGAGAGTGGTAAATATTTAATTATTTTTAACCTGTAAACACCTTGATAATTTATATTTAATTCAAGATCAGGGGAACCACAGAGACATTTTTGGGCTGTTAAATCAGCAATTTCATGTCCAGTGTAATCTTTATTGCATATTAAGCATTTAATGGTAGCATATTCTTCTAAATGTCCGATTGCTATTTTATGGGAGGCAATGGATGATTTAACTCGATCTAATATATTTTTTTTAAGTGCTGCGCGCATTCGGAAATGTTGAGTGTGACGACTTATGTCATGTAAATCCTCAACTTTCATCTCCACGGATGAAACACGTCCAAACTTCATTAGAGAACTATAAGGTGCTTTGTAACCTTTAATTTCCATAGTGTCTCTGAATTCTTGTAATTCATATAAATTATCTTTTAAATAAATATAAATATTCATAAAACTATTAAAATCATGAATATCATCTGCATTTATAGTTTTTCGTCTTATATCGCCTAAATATTTCTCAGCCCTTCCTATAAGTCGTGATTCATTCATTTTATTCTTTCACCAACAGCAGCGCCTTCTGCACTTAAAACTTTAAGTGAATCTTTAGATGCTAATATCATTCCTTCAGATTTAATACCAAATAGTTCAGTAGGTTTTAAATTCACTAAAACAATTACTTTCAGGTTTAATATTTCTTCTGGTGAATAATTTTTGGCAATACCTGCAACTACTTGTAATTTTTTATCTTTAACATCTACGATGAGTTTTAAGAGATTATCACTATCTTTAACTTTTTCTGCATTGATTATATTACCTACTCTAAGGTCTATTTTGGTAAAATCTTCTATACTGATTATTTCATTCAATGTATTGACCTCTTTCTGATTTTGATAAAGGGTTTCCTTCTGCACTTTAATCACTTCATCTTCTATTTTAGAGAAGATTGGTTTTGCCGGGAGTATTTTATGACCGGATGGGATGAAACTATTAGCTGAATCCCATTCAAGTTTTTCTTCAATATTTAATAATCTAATAATTTCCAATGATTTAACTGGAAGATAAGGATTTAAAGTAATTGCTAAAGTTTTACTTAGCTGATTACAAATATATAAAGCGGATGCTGCACTTTCAGGCTCTGATTTCACGGTTTTCCAAGGTTCTTTATCATTAAAATATTTGTTACCCTGTTTAGCTAATTTAATTATTTCTACTAATCCTTCTCTGAACTTAAAATTTTCTATATACTCCCCTACTACTATTGGAAGTTCTATGATTTTATCCACCATTTCTTGGTCGTATTTATCCATTTGAACTGCTTCAGGTATTTTTCCCTGATAAAAACGGTTGGTGAAGGTGAAAGTGCGGTGTAAAAAATTCCCCAGTACATCAGCTAATTCATCGTTAATTCTTCTTTGGAAGTCATCCCATGAGAAGTCAGTGTCTCGGGTGAGTGGAGCGTTAGCCATTAAGTAATATCTTAAAGTATCTGATTCAAAGGTTTCCAGAAAATCTGAAGTCCATATAACCCAATTTTTACTAGTGGACATTTTCTTTCCTTCTAGTGAGAGGTAATCCCCGGCGATGATAGTGTAGGGTAGTTTACATCCATATGCCATTAATAATGCTGGCCAGAATATGGAATGATGGTAGATTATGTCTTTACCAATGAAATGAACTGCTTTATCATCCCAATATTTTTTCCAGGATTGATTATTGCGATGGGACCATAATGCAGCGGATGTAATGTAACCTAATAATGCTTCTAGCCATACATAAATAATTTTACCTTCAGCTTCATCTAATGGTACGGGTATACCCCATTCCATATCTCTAGTTAGTATCCAATCATTTAAACCTTCTTTAATCCATTGGTTAACATAATTTTTCACGTTAGGAGGTAATGCATCATTTTCATTTAGCCAGGATTCAATTTCATTTTGGAAACTGCTTAAACGGAAGAAGTATTGTTTAGAATCTTTGATTTCAGGGGTTGATTGGCAGATGAGACAGGTGGGATCTTGCAACTCAATTGGATCTAGGTGTCTGCCGCAAACCTCGCATTGATCTCCTCTTGCTCCTTCTCCTCCACAGTAGGGGCATACTCCTTCCACATAACGGTCGGGTAGGAAACGATTGCATTCATCGCAGTAAGGTTGTTTAATGGTTTTATCGTATATGAAACCATCTTGATAAAGTTTTAAGAAGAAGTTCTGTGAGATTTGATAATGTAATGGGTCTGTAGTGCGAGCGAAATTATCGAATGATATATTACAAGATTCTAAGTCGTTTTTTATCATTTTATAATATCTTCCCGCAATTTCTTTAGGTGTTATACCTTCTTTTTCTGCTTTTACCGCGATTGGAGTCCCATGTTCATCGGTTGCACATACAAAGAGTACTTCTCGTTCTTTCATTCGATTATAACGGGCATAAATATCCGCAGGAATATATGTTGATCTTAAATGGCCTAGATGGGTTGGACCATTAGCATAGGGTAGTGCGCAGGTAATAAAGACTTTACTCAAATTTATTTCCTCCTAAATTAAATCTACAAAATAATTTACTATTAAAAATATTATAGAATTATATTTTACTTTTTACAGTATGTAAGAGAGTGAGAATTTATTTAAAAGATTTTAATTAACTAGTATATTTGAGATAAACAGTATTAGAAAGTATTATAGTACTTTTATTTATAATATTTTTATATTTAAATTTAGCTTCAATTGAAATTGCAAAAATAATAATATTTTTATTTTTACTTCAATTTTTTTTGGGGGATAACTATTATTTATCTTTATAAAAACAAATTATAACTCATGGTTTCAGTGGCATTCATTAATCCTCTTTCCGATGAGGGACGGCAGATAGTTAGAGAAATGGGTAATTTAGACTTGTTTCGTGAGGATAATGCGAAATTAATAGATTTAGTGATTCATACCAGACTTCAGGATATTTCTGAAGAATTTATACCCCATAATTATGTGGATTTAGCTGTTAAAAGGTTAGAATGGTATATTAGGAAGAAAAATGATCCTAATTTTAATTATAATAAATATTCATTCCTTTTCAATTATGATATAACTAGATTTGATGTTATATCATTTTATTTATTATGTCAAGCTGTAGGAGTTAAATTTGGCCCAAATTCCAGAGAAAGCCGGGCTATGGTAGAATCCCAGGGTAAACTGATGCAAAGTCGTTTGAGTGAGTTTTCTAGAATTGATAGGGAAGATTTAATTAAAAAAATATTAGATAGTCTCTTAAGTGATGAAAAAGTGAAGTGGACTTTCTTTGAGGATATTCTAAGTTCGCGTAAACTTAAATTAGAGGATCTAGTAATGGATCATGGGGATATAATTTTAAATAGAGAAGATTTCATTGAAAGCTTTAGTTCTAAAATTGAGCATAGAGACCCTGATAAAATATATAACATGATGATTGGGGATAAAGTTAAGGAACTGATTATGAATAGGATGATTATGCAGAAAACTGAGGATTACATATATAAAGTTCAACAAAAATCTAAGAGAGAGATTGAACCTAATCCTTTACTATTAGAATTAGCGGAAAAAGTATCAACTGTTTTAAGCGAATCATTCCCTAGTTATGGGCATAAAGTAGGAGGTAATGGTGAAATTAAAGCTGCTCCATTAAATCCTAATGCATTTCCTCCTTGTGTTAAATTGGTTTTAGAAGGAATGAAGTCAGGGGGAAGGAATGATGCCATAATATTATTCTTTACACCATTCGTATCTTATGCACGTCTTTATCCTGATATATTCCGTAAAAATGTAACGGTTAAAGTTTCTGATGTTGATCCTAATTTATCAGTGGTGCAAAATGAGATATTACCGTTAATTTATGGTGCTGCTGAGCAGTGTACTCCTCCTTTATTTGATGATCAGCCGCAGGAGAAAATTAATATTAATGCTAAACTTGGTTTTGGAATGCACGCCGTGGTGGAACTTAAACATGAAGGTGAATCCATTTGGTATACTCCGATGAGTTGTGAAAAAGTGAAATTACATCTCCCCAGTCTTTGTAAACCTGATAAAACTTGTAAAAGGATAGGAAACCCGCTTTCTTATTATATCAGAAAATTATGGGAATCAGATGAAACTAATGGTAATCCTGAGGGAAATGAGGATTAAAATTTCTATTCATTTATTTGATATATTTTTTTAATAATAGTCTTAAAATTATAAATGGGTAATTAAATTGGATGAAAATCATTTTTTGAAACCAGCCTCTACTGAAGAACGGCGCTTATATTACCGGGAGGAATGGAATATCGAGGATATTCCTGATTTTATAAAGAATTCTGTAGATAAAAGAGAATTCGGATTTGATCATTTGGGTCGTGGACCTAATGATCGTTATCGAGTATTCCGGTCTTTAGATTTGTTAAGAAAGTTTTTAAGATACCGTACACCATTTGCTGCTTATTCTTCCGTGGCTTTTTATGAGAAACCTCAAAGAAGGGATGGTTGGATTAAATCGGAGGTAGTGTTTGATGTGGATGCTAAGGATATTCCTTTAAGAAAATGTAATTGTGAGGGTGTATGTGATGTATGTTTAAATCAAGCCAGGGAGATTGTCTGTAGTTTAATGGATATATTGAAAGGGGATTTGGGGCTTAATGATATTCATGTTATTTATTCTGGACGTGGTTATCATCTGCGCGTTTTGGATGAATCTGTTATGAAGGTGAATAGTGATGTTAGAGGGCAGATTGTTAAGTATATTATTGGGGCTGAAGTTCCTCAAAGTGAATATGGAAGTGATGGTGTGACATATAAATTGGAACATTTTTCATTACCTTTTGGATATCCTCAAGTATTCACGGAGAGAGTTAAATATGCTATTTTACATTTAACGGAATCTACAGAAATGGATGGAGTTAATAATAAATTATTAAAAGATGTTATTAAATATCGGGAATTTATAAATAATGATGAATGGGGACTTTTTAGGGGTAAAGTGGGCCCTATTAGATATCAACGATTAATTAAGAGTATTGCTTCTTTGAATATGGGTTGGGTGGATGCTAAAGTTTCAATAGACCTTAAAAGAATTTTACGTCTTCCATCTTCCTTACATTCTATGGTTAGTATGAAGTGTATGGAAGTGAATAATTTAGAGAATTTTGATCCATTCCAAGATGCAGTCCCTCGTTTTGTTTATGAAAGAAAATAATTCATAAAAATAAGCTCCTACTAATAAGTCCATTATCTTTTTTTATTTAGTTAAGATCTTTTTTCTATAAATTATTTGTTTTATCTAAATGAGTCGTTCTTATTCTTTTTTAAGGCTTAAATGAGTATTATATAGTATTTTAAAGTCATATTAGATGACCGTTACTTTATTCTTAATAGATATAAAATTTAATTGAGTATTAGTGTTTTTTTGATAAACTGATAAATATTATATAAATCCTTAAATACTTCTGGAATTATTAATCATTTCTTTGTTTATATAATTTTTAGTATTAAATTAATGAATTATACTTTCATTCATGTTTTCAAATGTTTTTATGGAATTTTATTCATAATTAAGCATCTACTACTGTTTATTGTTAATACTATATTATTTCTATCATAAAATTCATAATTAATAATACAAAACTTATTTAAAAATTAGTTGTTTTTTAGATAACAAGATAAAATGGTTAATTAAATTTGAAAACATTTTAAAAAATTCAGTTTGGGTAGCGAAATTTGTAGGTGAGTAAAATCAATTTACGTGATAATGAAGGATATAAGATTGTTTTAACCGCTGATAGAACACTTATGAGTCATTATAATGGTTTACTATTCATAGGTTTTGGTGCCTGTGTACCTAAAGGATTAATACCGGATATAATGTATTTTTCGATGCTCTGCCCATCTATCGAATCCAATAAAGATGGATCAGTTAAATATGCACCATGTGGAACTAGGAAAATTGAAGCTGCACTATTAAATAATGGTTTTAAAAGGGAAGACGTGATTGTAGCACATCCTGAACATTTAGATAAAGTAATTGGTTCAAATACTAAAGTATTATCAATAAGTGGATTTGATCCGCTTGGAATTGCACCTGCCACTTCAACATTTACACAACTACTGGGAGGAGATAATAACTACATGTCAGTGAAGTTTGAAGAATTATTAAATCATCCCGCAGTGCAACATTATCAACCGAAAATTATAGTAGGTGGGCCTGGAGCTTGGCAATTTGAAGGTGATGAACCTAGAAATAGACTGGGATTAGATTGTGTAGTTATTGGTGAAGGGGAGAAAGTAGTAGATACCCTCTTTAAGAGAGCAATAAATGGAGATGAACTTCCAAAAGTTGTTCACGGAGAAGTTCTTGAAGAGGAAGAGATTCCTAGTATTAAAGAAGCAAGTATAGAGGGAATTGTAGAGATTGCTCGTGGATGTGGTCGTGGTTGTGCATTTTGTGTTCCAACACTACAGCGATATCGTTGTTTGCCAATTGAACATATATTGAAGGAGGTAGAAGTTAACCTTAAGGCTGGAAAACAACCAATACTTCACGCTGAAGATGTACTCAGATACAAGGCTAATGGTTTTGAGGTTAACCAAAAAGCTGTAACTGATTTATTCCAGCAAGTACATGATTATCCTGGCGTGGATGCAGTTGCAATGAGTCATTTCGCGTTATCATCCGCAGCCAGCGCACCGGAAGTGGTTGAGGATGTGTCAAATATTCTCGGAGCTAGTAAAAATGAATGGTTAACTGGTCAAACTGGAATAGAAACTGGCAGTCCTAAGTTGATTAATGATGGTATGAAGGGTAAATGTAAGCCTTTCAAACCTGAGGAGTGGCCGGAAGTTGTGATAGATGCATTCCAGATTTTATCTGATAATAATTGGGTACCTATTGCAACATTAATTATAGGACTTCCCGGTGAGGATGAAAACGATGTAGAATTGACTATTGATTTGGTTAGTGAATTAAAAGATTTTAAGAGTGTAATTGTTCCACTTTTCTTTGTATCTGAAGGGAGATTAGAGGGATTAAAGTCATTTTCAGTGGAGGATATGACACGTAAGCAATGTGAACTTATGTTAAGATGTTGGGAACATAGTCAGAACTGGACAGAAACATTACTTGATGAATATTTCCATATGACTAATGTTAATTCTATTAGTACTTACGGGGCTAAGCAAGTATTTAATTTTGCTCTTGGAAAATCTAGGAAGTTAGTTAAAATGTGTGAAGATGATTATGATTATAATCTACAAGAAATGCTTCAAGATGCTAGAAATGGTGAGATAACTATGATGCCTAAACCATTACAAGCAATCTATAATCATTTCGTATAATTAAAAGAAATTTATCTATAAAGGGGAATTTGTTTTATAATCCTTTATTATAGAATTATCATAAATTTTTTCATTAAATGAATTACAATAAAATAAACTTAAAAGAGTTAAATATTGAAATTATTTACTCAGAATAAGTATTTAAATATTTAAAAAGTTTTTTATAAAAATTTATCTCCATAAAACCTCATTTTTATTTAAATAAGTATGTAAAAATTTTAAGATATCTTCATTAATTTCATTTGATTCTAAAAATTTTATTAAATCAGTTAATTTATGTTCTTTTAAAATTTCATTCTTTATATGTTTACCAAACCTAAGGTAACCGATTTTTACATTTGTCAAGGAAACTTTTAACAGAAATTCTGCTTTAGGATAATCTCTTTCCACTGCAGCCACCCATCTATCTCCTTCAATCCATACTTTATCCTTATATTTCTTTAAATATTTTTCTTGATAGTCTTTAAACCATAATTGAGGTCCTAAATGCTTTTTTATTTCGGGAAGTTTCCATACACTGAATTCTAATAAGATAATAACTAATTCTGCATCGTCACTCCAAGAATCACTACCAAAAATTTTGAATCCCTTCCTTTCCATTAAATTAATTATTGAATTTTCAGTTTTTTTAATTTGAGGATATAATGCATCAATAGGTACATCAGGAGTTTTAAATGTTAATAATAAAGTTTTGGTACCTCTTTTAGTGAATTCATTTTTTATAATATTTAAATCAACATTAACCTCTTTAGAATCAAAATATGACGCGGATGGTTCTTTAAGAAAATTTCGTGATGCAGCTACAAATTCTGACATTTTCTGTAGGCTAACAGCTGCAGCCACGTTTCTATTCTTATCCACGGGATCAACTACTATTAATGGTTCATTAAATAATGAAATAGTATCATAATCCATTAAATCTATATAATAACCTGGTTTCCATTCAGTAGAAGCGGATTTTAAAACTTGTTCAAAAGAATTATAATAAAGGATTAAGAGTTCACATAGGTAACCAGCAAATCCACTTACCTTGAATTCAGATCCATATGTTCCTATGGATTTCATGAATCTTTTAAGTAATATTACTTCATCGGCTTGTTTAGGATTTAAATTTTTTTTAATATATTTAGTATGGGGTATGGTTCGATCTACAGCTGATTTAAGCTCTCCTGAATGTTTTATATCATAACAGGGTACAAAATCAATTTCATAATCATCTATAAGACCGGTAATATAAGGATGAGATGCATAACGACATTCATATTCTCCATTCATTCTCTTTATACATTCATAACCCAAACGTAATCCTTTTTCTTTAAGATAATTCGGTGAAGTATTTAAAGGAAATTTTATGAATAAATCAATATCAGCTTTTCCAAACCAAGTATTTTTAGCTACAGAACCCACTAATACTGTTTCTGCATTTATATTTTCATCCATTGCAAATTGATTTAGTATACAGATTAATTTATTTGACAAAGACTTCACATTATTTATTTCACTTTTTGAAGGTTTTATTTCCTCTAAAATTTTTTTATAATCTATATTAGTCACAAAAAGTCACCTTAAGAAAATATGAATCCTTAAATTGTTTTTATAATAACATTTTTAAATGATTGATTAATTTTTTATATAATTAAATAAATTAAAATATAAAAAAAATTTTTGAGATTTAAAATTATAACTATGAAAATCTTAATTTTTTTTTAGAGTTTAAATTCTACTAAGTTAGAATAAATAGGACCAACAGGTGTGAGTTCACTTTCCTTAAGCACTAATTTATCCAACATCATATCTCCAATATCAACATTCTCCATTTCCTTAATAATAGAAATTAGAGCTTCTTTATTCTTTGCTCCTTTAACCCTTGCTATGGTTAAATGGGGAATGTAACTTTTCTCTTTTTTAAAACCTAATTTAACAAATTCTTCATCCAAATCCATTTGCATCTGTGAGTAAGCTTCAGGGTTTTCCACACCCAACCAAATCACTCTAATATATCCTGAATGCGGGAAAAAACCAGTTTTATTAATGGAAAGTTTAAAAGGTTTGTATTCCGTAATATTATTTTCGATCATTACTTTTAAATCTTCCAATTTACTATCGGAAACTTCACCTAAGAATTTAAGGGTAAAATGGAGATTTTCAGGTTCTACAAATTTGAGTTGAGCATTTGCATCCTTGATTTTTTTTTGAACATTTATTACTTCATTTTTTAGTTTTTCATCTAAATCCACAGCTAAAAACGCTCTCATATTCGTTCACCTTTTCCCTAATTCTATTATTCTATTAAGACTTTCAGCAGGTTTTTCTATAGTATTCAAAACATGTACATCTACTCTAGAGAATAATTCTAGGAAGAAATTTTTTCTAAGGTTAAACTTTCTTTCATCCCTAACAAGTTGATGAGGATTACAGAAATCCTTTTCCACCATGAAATTCACTGCTTCATTAACATCTAACTCTCTAAAAACAGGATTATTAGAATTTCTCTCCAATAAAACTACACTTTTCAGGGTTGAACTCTCCCTTACTCTTTCCTTGAATAAAGTGTTCACATCAGCGATTCCCCTATTGTGAGGGTCGAGTTTAACTTGCTCCAATAATAAAGAGAAACTTTCCCATACATTTTCAATATCATCTCGAATGTAAGAATTTTTTTCTGATGAATAAACAATTACACCATTATCAAATAGCCTGGTGAAAAACCAGTCATCTGAAATATAATTAAATTCATCCGCCTGTAACAAACCATAAGTTAATGTTGTTTTACCAGTCCCGGGAGGTCCAATAATAGCCATACCATGACCAGAATAATCTACAACTGATCCATGGACTGAATATCTTCTATGAACAGAATGATATTCCTCAAAAAAATCTGAAATAGCAGCCAAGGCAATACTCTTAATCCAACCATAATAATCAGTATTTTTAATAATACAAGTCTTAGATATGGGCTCATACATCACACTAAGATCATTACCGTCTTCAATCGAGAATACTTTAGCGTGAGGTCTAATATCTTCACTCATAAATTTAAAATTATCTTCCCATTCTTCTTTAAACTCATGGTTATCCGTTAATAATTTGACACAAGCTCCATGAATATTAGCTTTTCTTTCAAATTTAACTTTATCCACAACTTCCGGGAATAGGTCATCTTTCTTTTGAGGTGTTATCAATTCTACTTCATAGCCATCCATATTAATTATATCCTCTAAAAAAAATTTAATTTTAAAAGAAAAATAATTAAAATTTAGATTTTAACAATTATTAATATGTTTTCAGGAAATATAAACCTTTTAATATATTAATTCATTAAAAAAAGCCTAAAAAATTTTTTAATAAGAAAGTTTTTAATACTATTTTTCTATTATGCTTTCTTCAATAGCCATGCCAAAGTGTCTAGCATTAGGATCCAGGTAAATCATAATTTTATCTCCAACTTTAAGTTCAGACACACTAATAGGTGTTCCATCTTCCTTAACCAGTCTTATAGTTTCAGCGTTTTGAAGAAGGGTTCTTAAAATTATTCCATTATATTCTGCTTCCACCAACATTAATGGTCGTTTTTCGATTTTAACCCGTCCCACAACCACATTTTTAGAATTTCCTTCTTTATCTACTATTAAAACTTCATCTCCAGCTTCGATTTCCGATAAATATCTTGTTTTATTACCGGGAGTCATAACATAAGCGTGTACAGGACCAGCATTAACTCGGAAAGGTCTTGAAGCTACATATTCACTTTCTAAAGATTCACTATGAACTAAAAATAAACCTTTTGAGTATGATCCTATGAGCATTCCTTCACCCATACTCATCATAGAGCAAGTGTCCACACAAACCCGATCACCGGAACCTACTGATTCCACACGATTAACAGTACCAGCTTTAAGTTGATAACTTTCAGATTCAATTTTCTCAACTAACTGGGTAACATTTTTTATCTGAGATAAATCTTTAGGACATAAAAGAACTCCATCAGTACCATATTCCAATGTTTCCAAAGCAAGCTTCGCCTCTTCATAATCTGACACTGCAGCTATCAGTTTAACATCCTCTTTTTGCAGTTCTGCTATAATGTTTTCTAGTGGAATTACTTTCCAATCCTTACCTAACAGAATCAGATAATCAACATATTTTCCCAAGTAAGAAGCTAATTTTTCATGTTTTTTACTACTGATCTCAACGTAAGCAGCCACTAATTTTTCTTTTCTTTTAAGCCTCTTAATGCTGGCTAAATCTTTTGATTCGGATAAATCATCAATTAAAGGAAGTGTACCATCCCCTTCACCATTTTTACCCACAAGGACTATATCTGAACTTTCCATATCGGAGATAAGTGTAATGTTCCCGAGTCGTTTAACATTTCCGATATCAGTAAAATCGACAATATGATTGATTCCTGATTCTAAGGCAGTAGTTATGTATTCCTTTTTTTTATTCCACTCCATACCTTCTGCCATCATCCATACAAATTTCATTTGTATCTAAACCTCTAAAATCCAATTAGTTTTATACCTCAAAAAGTATACTATTCAGATAGTTTTTATCCTTGCAATATTTTTAAAGCATCATCTACTTCAGCATCGTTGTGAACTATCTCGGTAATGGCTCTAGTCGTTTTTCTAGGAGATTCCGCCTGAAAAACATTCCTACCTATGGCTACACCAGCACCGCCTACATCAACAGCATTTTTAACCATTTCTAAAAGTTCACGATCTGTTTCTACACGAGGTCCTCCTGCAATAACCAATGGAACGGGGCAACCATCAACTACTTCTTGGAATGTTTCCGGATCTCCAGTATAGTTTGTTTTGATTATGTCTGCTCCCAATTCTGCTCCTGCCCTGGCAGCGAGTTTTACTACTTCTGCATCATGTTCATTTTTAATTTTAGGTCCCCTAGGGTACATCATGGCTATGAGCGGCATTCCCCAATTATCACAAATTTCTGAAGTGTTTCCTAGTTTTTTAAGCATTTCTGGTTCTTTTCTAGATCCAATATTCACATGCACTGACACTGCATCTGCACCTACTTGTAATGCTTTTTCAACAGAGGTTACCATTACCTTGTTATCTGGATCAGGTCCAAGAGAAGTGCTTGCTGATAAATGTATTATAAGTCCAATATCCCTTCCATATCCTCTATGTCCATTACCAACCATTCCTTTATGCATTATAATGGCATTAGCACCCCCACTTGCAACTTCATCTATAGATTTTGTCATATCGATGATACCAGGGATAGGTCCCATTGCAACACCATGATCCATAGGTACAATAACACTTCTTCCTGTTTTCCTGTCTAATATTCTTTCGATTCTAATTTTTTTACCAATCATAAATAAAACACCTCCTACCTAAATTTTTGTTGACCAAAGTTTTAGTTCCTTTAACCGGGGTGGAATTCCATAATTTCCAGAAGACTCTAACCACCCATTCTTAGATTTTATAATTTCATAAGCGGATGATGATTGGATAAAATCTATTAATCCTCTATTTCTTATTATAGTGTCTCGTGGCTTTAAAGTTGATGACCAATGAAAAAGACTTTGAAGTTGGTGTCCGGGTGATACCCACCTCCTAGATCAACTGATAACACATCACATTTTTTTATTTTACTTAAAACTTCTTCTAAAGTTTCATGTAGTCTTACATCTCTTTTCATGAATTCAATATTAGATTGTTCTTTCATCATGGCATCCATACAATCTGGTGATTCAGGGCTTTTATCTAAGGCGATTATCTTCCCATTACATGCTAAATGGGATATAATTCTGGTTGAATTACCAACATGGCATCCTAACTCTACAACTATATCATCTGCCTTAATAACATCTTTTAAAACTTCCCTATAAACTTTAATATCATAAACTATTTTGATCATTAGGAATACATTATTTATATTATAATATTATTTATTTTTTATTTAAATAAGAAATATTTATTTCAAAATAAGATTTTTATTAGAATATTATTCTATTATTTGTTTGGCTGCAGCTTCACCTGCAAGATAACCAGTAGAGAATGCTTGTTGTAAATTATAGCCGCCGCTGGATGCACAACCTTCAATAATCTCCCCTGCAAAATATAAGTTTTTAATTAACTTTGATTCCAGAGTTTGTGGGTTAATCTCACTTCTTGAAATTCCACCACAAGTAATCATTGCTTTATTAACCCCCATTGAATCAATGATAGTTAAAGGAAAAGCTTTTAATAAGTTAATAATGGAATTTCTTTCTTCCTTTTCAATTTGGTTTACTTTTTTCTTAGCATTCATCCCTAATAACTCTATAAATACTGGAATCATCCGATTAGGTAATAAAAATTTCATGAAATTCTTGAATTCACTTTTTCTTCTAATTTCAAATTCCTTGATTAACTTCTCTTCTAATTCTTGAATGGTCATTTCAGGTTTAAGATCAATGAAAAACTGCATTGATTCATTTTTTTCAAGGATAGAAATTATTTGATTACTATAATCCAGAACCAGGGGGCCTGAAATTCCAAAATGTGTAAAGATTAAGTTTCCGTTATTTGAAATAATATTTTTTTTCCCATATTTAATTTTTATCTGTATATTTTCCAGTGATATTCCCTGTAATTCCTTAACCCAAGTGTCGCTGAGTTTTAAAGGGACTAATCCTGGTTTTAATGGTTTGATACTATGACCCATTTTTTGTGCAATATCCAATCCATCACCGGTAGAACCCGTTGCCTTATAAGACACTCCACCTGTAGCTAATATGATACTTCTGGTCGCCACATAATTATCATTCCCCAAATCCAGGCTAAAATATTCTTTTTTATTTTTAATATTAATTAAACGAGTATTATAATTCCTTATAACTTTATTTTCAGATAAATATTCTTTTAAAACTTTTATGACTGATCTTGATTTGTCCGTGACTGGAAAAACTCGTCCATTATCTTCAATTTTAAATTTTAATCCTTTAGCTTTAAAAAATGTCATTAATCTTTTACTTGAAAAAGTAGAGAAAGCAGATCTAAAAAAAGATCCTCTTTTTCCAAACTTTTCCATGAATATGTCGAATGATGCGGTATTGGTAATGTTACATCGGCTGCTACCAGTGATTTTAAGTTTTTTACCTAAGATATCATTTTTTTCTATTATAATCACGTTTTTATCAAGCTGTCCTGCTCGAATTGCAGCCATCATGCCCGCAGGGCCTGCACCAACTACTGCTATGTCATAAAGTTTCATATAAATCTTCCAAATCCTTTATAAAAAAGATTAATTAAAATATTTAATCTAATTTATTTAAAAAAAATAAGTATCGGTATAATTTCCTCTAAAAAAAAGTTAGGATCTAAGGAATAAGCCTTCTCCTATCCCTTGGAAAGAGGACAGTTTCTCTAATATTTTTAACTCCAGTTAAACACATGGTAAATCTCTCCGCACCCAACCCCCATCCAGCATGTGGTGGCATACCATATTCAAATGCTGCTAAATATCTATTGAATGAATCTGGATTTAAACCCTGTTTTTTAATTCTATCCACCAGTAAATCATGCAGATGCACCCTCATGGCACCTGAAGATATTTCTAAGTCCCGATACATTAAGTCAAAAGCACAACTTCTTTTAGGATCCTCTTCACTGGGCATCACATAGAATGGCTTAATATCGGTTGGCCATCCAGTTATAAAGTAATAACCTTCCATTAATTCTCCCATAGCTTTCTCAGCTGCTCGAGATAGATCTTCACCATGATTGAGTGTTACTCCCTGAGAATTAACCATATCTACGACTTCATCATATTCCACTCTTTCAAATGGAAGTTCTGGTACTTTTAGATCAATCTCCAAAGTTTTAAGTTCATCTTTACAATGCGTATTCACATCATTAATAGCGTTGAATACTAGTTTTTCTAAGATATTCATTACATCTTCATGGTTACAGAATGCAGCCTCCAAATCTATTGATATTGCTTCATTTAAATGTCTGAGAGTATCATGCTCTTCAGCCCGGAAAATTGGAGCGATTTCATAAACTTGGTCAAAGCCAGCCGCCATCATCATCTGTTTATAAAGCTGAGGACTCTGCCCTAGGAAAGCCTCTCTTTCAAAATAAGTTATTGGAAATAATTCCGTTCCACCTTCAGTTGCTGATGCAACTAATTTAGGCGTGTTTATTTCAATAAAATCATTTTGTTCTAAGAATACTCTTACAGAATGAAGCATTCTACTTTTTATTTTGAATATTGAACTTACATTATGTTTTCTAAGATCTAGAAATCTAGAATCTAATCGAGTATCAATTTCAGCCCTAACTTTTCCTGTGGTATCCAATGGTAAAGGTAGTTTACTTTCAGTTAAAAGTTCAACTTCATAGGGGATGATTTCTACTCCTCCTGGAGCTTTAGATGAATCCTGTACTACGCCTTTAACTGTAATCACTGATTCTTTTTTGAACTTGCGTATATTTTCAAATAGTTCTGGAGAAATTTTTTTGCTAGGGGCAGTTACTTGGATTACACCATCTCGATCTCTTAGGAGTAAAAATATAATTCCACCTAAATCTCTTAATTCATGAATCCAGCCCATAATGATTACTTTTTTTCCATTTAACTCAGGAGTTATTTCTTTTGAATATTGAGTTCTTCTACAATTTTGATGGTCAGTCAAATTAAATCACTTCCAAAAAATAAATTCAAATAAATTTAAAAAGAAAATAGATATCACATCAATACATATTTTTTTCAGTAATATTTTTTTTTCATTTCATAAGATAATTATAATACAATATTCTTTTCTTTATTATCTATTCCTATAATTAATTATTTTATATATTATTTTAATTATTTAATTTAATTCTCTAGATTTGATAATTCAATCTTTTAAACGTTTTTTAAAAGATTCCGCATGGGCATAGAGTCCTTCATATTCTGCCAGTGTTATTACCACATCTTTAAGATTTTCTAAACCTTCTTTGGTAAGTCGTTGAATTGTTGGTTTCTTGAGGAATGATTCTGTGGAGAGTCCAGAATATAGGCGAGCACATCCTGATGTGGGTAGAACGTGATTAGTACCTGATCCGTAATCTCCAGCGGCTACGGGTGTTAATTCACCTAGAAATATTGAACCAGCGTTATGTATATCTTTCAGGACTTCTTCTGGTTGGGAAGTCATGATTATTAAATGTTCTGGAGCATATTCATTGGAAAATTCCACAGTTTCCTTTAAATTATCCACAAGGATGATCCTACCATAATTTTCCAGTGATTCTTCTATTATATCTCTTCGCGGTATAGATAAAATTTTATGATTAATAATATTATTAACGTTTTCAGCTAAAGTTTTAGATGTAGTTACTAATACTGCGGCTGCATTAGGGTCATGTTCAGCTTGTGCTAGCATATCCAATGCGACATAATTTGGATTGGATTCAGCATCGGCAATTATAAGAACTTCTGATGGTCCTGCCGGGAAATCGATATCCACGTCACCGTATACAAGTTTTTTTGCAGTGGTTACATATATATTTCCAGGACCTACAATTTTATCCACTTTTGGTATGGATTCTGTACCATAAGTCATGGCAGCTATGGCTTGCGCTCCTCCAACTGAATATATTTCATCAGCACCAGAAATACTAGCTGCAGCTAGGATTTCATTCTTCACCTTACCATTCTGAGCTGGTGGAGTACAACATATAACTTTGGATACTCCAGCTATTTTAGCTGGTATAACCGTCATAAGGATTGTAGAGGGATATACTGCACGCCCTCCTGGTATGTAACAGCCTACTGTTTTTAATGGGCGGATTATTTGCCCTGCTGTGATCCCTTCATCTACATTACATATCCATTCTTGCGGTAATTGTGTTTTGTGAAATTTTTTTATGTTGGCTGCTGCTTTTTTTAGTGCTTTGATAAGTAAGGGGTCAACTTGGCTGATGCTTTTTTTGATTTCTTGTTCATCTAATTTGAAATTTTCAAGTTTAACGTTATCTAATTTTTGAGTGTAAGTTTTTAGTGATTGATCTCCATTGTTACGAACGTCGCTTATTATATTACCTACGGTGTTTAAAACTATTTGAGAATCAATTAGTGACCTTTTCAGAAGTTTTATTCTATCCTGCTTATTTTGGTTTTTTAGTTCAATGATTTTCATCCTATCACAAATTAATTAGTGTTATTGGGTTAAATATCTTGCTATGAGTCGGTTTTATTTATGTGAATAATAGTTTTAATTGGTGAAAAACTTTATTTACTAATAATTTTTAATATTATATTTAGCATGTTGTTACTGGATGAATCTAATACTGTCCAATTATATTTTTCTATATATTATGCGCTGTAACGTATATAACATGCTTTAAATCTTTAATTGATTGAATAGGGTAGAGGTATCGATAAATATGTACAAGGATGAACTCATACAACTACATCAGTTTTTGGTATATGTTTTAAAAAATATGGATGAAGAATATGAGCTGAAGGAGGAGTGCAAAGATTATCTGTGTCTTAATATAAGCCCTCATCACATTCACCGAACTAAAGCTGAACATAAACATGCTATATTTGTATTATCTAATACAATATCTGAGGTTATTGCCAGTAATAACGGTGGTGGGTCTAATGTTTCTAATGGTCTTTCTGAATTGATTAAAAGATCTAGAAAAGAGCTTATTAAATTTCAAGATGACGGTAATTTAAATTATCAAAAAGTTAAGTTATGAAAAAAAGATTTTTGTAAGATGCTGGGATTTACTTGATAAATTGTCATTAGTGTCAGTTTAACTTATTATATTAATATAATAATAAATGTTAAGATAGTAATAATATAAATTTTAGTAAATTAATTCTTTTCTAACTATATTTAGTTATAAATTCAATATAGCAATTTTCATTATTTTATATAAAGTATTAAAAATATTATTTATTATTACAAAAATTTGTTCCTAATATTTATTTATTACAATTAAACTTTTTTAGGATGTTTTAAATATGCATGGTTTAAGAAGAATGGTTTGTTTAGTGGATGGAGAGCATTACATTCCCGTAACTAAAGCAGCATTAGACACCTTAGATAGTCTTGAACATAACGAAGTAGTAGCTGTTATATTCATAGGTGGTACTGAAAAATTAAGGGAAACATCAGATAAAGCCGTACAGGTAAAATTGGGAAGACCCGTCCATTTTGGTGCTGATCATCATAAAATACCCTATGATCTAATTGGAGAAATTATTGAACAATATAATGCAGACGTAGTTATGGATTTAAGTGATGAACCTATCGTTGATTATTCTAAAAGATTTAAAATAGCAACTATAATTCTTGAGCAGGGGATTAATTATGAAGGACCAGATTTTAAATTTTACCCCATATCAGAGCATGATGTTCTTCAAAAACCATCACTAAAAATATTGGGAACAGGTAAACGTATAGGTAAAACTGCAGTATCAGCTTACGCTGCAAGAATAATCGATAAAAAAGAATACAATCCTTGTATTGTGGCCATGGGGCGAGGAGGCCCAACGGAACCAGAAATAGTTAGAGGAGACTTAATAGAACTTACCCCTGAATATTTAATGGAGCAATCAAATAAGGGTGTCCACGCTGCATCCGACCACTGGGAAGACGCACTCATGAGCCGTATATTAACTATTGGTTGTCGGAGATGTGGTGGTGGTATGGTGGGTGATGTTTTCATAACTAACATGAAGAAGGGAGCTCAACTTGCCAATGAAGTGGAAACGGAGTTCGTGATTATAGAAGGAAGCGGTGCAGCAATTCCCCCTATAAAAACCGATAAACACATAGTATTAGTAGGTGCTAACCAACCGTTGATAAATATAGAAAAATTCTTCGGTCCATTTAGAATAAAAAAGGCGGATTTAGTGGTAATAACTATGTGTGAAATGCCTATGGCTAGTCCAGAGAAGGTAGAGGGCATTGAAAAATTCATAAAGATCATTAATCCCGGAGCAATGGTTATTTCTACAGTTTTCCGTCCAAAGCCATTAAGTTCTATTGAAAATAAGAAGGTACTTTTTGCAACAACTGCCCCAGATTCTGTTAAAACTGTTTTAATTGAATATCTTCAGGATAACTTTAATTGTAAAGTGGTTGGAACCACATCACATCTATCTAATAGACCATTACTCCAAAAGGATATAGAAAAACATATTGGTGAAGCTGATGTAATGCTTACAGAATTAAAGGCAGCAGCAGTCGATGTGGCCACCAAAGATGCATTGGAAGCAGGATTAGAGGTGGTATACTGTGATAATATACCTAAGGTAATTGAAGGACCTTACCCAAAACTTTCCGATGCTATAATTAAAGTTGTAAATGATGCTATATCACACTTTAAAAAGTGAATTTATTTGGCATTTACTAGTGAATGTGAATTAAAAAATCAATTATCATTTAATCTTCAAGAAGAGATGATAATAAAGAAGTTGAATATTACACCAAAAGCTTTTTTACTATTGATTTCTCTATAAAATTTGGTGGAGATTGGAGTTTCAAAACAAAATTATTAAAAGTTTTTGACTGTAAAGGATAAGTTAACTCACTATAATCAGGAAAAAATGGTTGACTACACTATAAAAACTGTTTTTCTTTTTATAAATCTTAAAATATTGAAAGAAGAAGGTGTTCATTCATCGTCTAGAAAAATGTGGGAATAAAAAAAAGAACGGGAAATAGATGAAAGACCCTTTAAAATTGAAGTTGATGCAGAAGATATAATAAAAGCAGTTATATTCCATTAAAATTAAAAATAACAGTTAAATATTTTAAAGGTTCTTTATCCTTTGAGGGTTCGAGTGTGTATGGTGTATCTCATGAAATGAATCATTTGCACGGGTTAGAAGTGAATGGAAAATTTTACAGTATTTCATCTTTGATTAGGCTAAAAAGTTTAATATATTATAACATTTTGAAATTCTATTTTTTTTTATTAACAAATCGTTACTATTATATTAAATTTTAAGGGGTAAATTATTTATATAACCTCTAACCCACTGATAAATTAAGAAAAGAACAAACTGGAGATGATAATTGTGGCGCAATTCGGAGGGCAAGGACAACAAGGCCAGCCAATATTAATCTTACCTGAAGGTACAAATAGACGTTTAGGAAGAGATGCTCAAAGCATGAATATAATGGCAGGTAAAATTCTTGCAGAAACTATTAGAACAACATTAGGCCCTAAGGGAATGGATAAAATGCTTGTAGATTCCTTAGGTGACATAGTTGTGACTAATGATGGAGTTACTATTTTAAAGGAAATGGATATTGAACACCCTGCAGCTAAAATGCTCGTAGAAGTGGCTAAGACTCAGGAAGATGAAGTAGGTGATGGAACTACCACTGCAGTGATAATAGCTGGTGAATTACTTAAAAAAGCAGAGGATTTACTGGAACAGGATATACATCCCACAGTGATTTCTATGGGTTACCGAAGAGCTGCTACTAAAGCACTTGAAATCTTAAACGACATCTCAATTGACAGAAGTGATCGTGAAACTTTAATAGAAGTAGCCATGACTGCAATGACTGGTAAAGGTACAGAAAAAGCCAGACAACCACTTGCTGAAATCATTGTAAATGCAGTAAAACAAGTGGAAAAAGATGGTGAAGTAGATAGAGATCATATAAACATTCATAGGATTCAGGGAGCCACCGTAGATGAATCCCAACTTGTTAGGGGAGTAGTGATTGATAAAAGCAGAATCGATCAATCAATGCCTAAAAAAATTAAGAATGCACGAATTGCATTATTAAAATACCCTATAGAAGTTAAAGATCTAGAAACCGATGCTAAAATCAATTTAACTGCACCTAATCAAATGCAAGCCTTCATTGAACAAGAAGAGTCAATGGTTAGGGAAATGGTAGATAAGATTATAGATACTGGAGCTAACGTTGTATTCTGTCAAAAAGGTATTGATGATTTAGCCCAAAGTTACTTAGCACGTGAAGGAATTTTTGCAGTTAAAAGGGTGAGAAAATCTGATATCGAAAGACTAGAGAAAGCTACTGGAGCTTCCGTGGCAACTAACATTGAAGATCTTAGTTCAGATGATCTAGGTAACGCTGGAATTGTTTATGAGAAAAAGATTTTTGATGAAATTTTAATTTTCGTTGAAGAAAATCCTGATCCTAAGGCAGTATCCATTATACTACGTGGAAGTACTAAACATGTAGCTGAAGAAGTGGAAAGGGCTGTTGAAGATGCTATAGGAGTGGTAACCGCTACTGTAGAAGATGGTAAAGTAGTAGCTGGTGGTGGAGCTGCAGAGATGGCTATTGCTCGTGGACTCACTGATTATTCTGACACTATTAGTGGGAGAGAACAATTAGCTGTGGTTGCTTTTGCCAAAGCTTTGGAAATAGTGCCTAAAACTTTAGCAGAAAATGCTGGAATGGATAGTATTGATGTTTTAGTAGATATCAGGGCTGCACAGGAAAAATCACCTTATATGGGACTTGATGTTTTCCAAGGTAAGGTAGCTAATATGAAATTCGCCAGTGTCATTGAACCTCACCGGGTGAAAAAACAAGCTATACAATCTGCAGCTGAAGCAGCTGAGATGATTTTAAGAATAGATGATGTTGTCGCTTCCAGCGGTGCTGGTAAACAACCAGATATGGAAGGTATGCCTCCAGGTATGGGTGGAATGCCTCCAATGATGTAAAGAAAAGCTATTAAGCTTTTTTTATTTCTTTTTTTGAATTACATAATTTTTTTGTTTAAAATCTGATTCAATTCATTTTTTTTAATTCAACTGCAATAATCCCAATTTATTTTTGTTAAATTATTTTTTTTATTCCTCATTGATTTTAAAAAAAATTTATCATGATTAATAATACTAAAATATATATGGAGAGATCAACTTAAATATAGATAATATTCTAACTAAAAAGGCGGAAAGATAAATGGCACATGATACAGATGTCCTTCTAAAAGAGAAAAGAATTTTTAATCCTGACGAACAAGTAATCAAAAGAGCAAAAGTAAAAGATTGGGAAGCAGAATTAAATAAAGGAAAAGACATTGAAAAATACTGGGCTAATCAAGCCGAACAATTTGAATGGTTCCAAAAATGGGATAAAGTCTTAGATGACAGCAATAAACCATTCTATAAATGGTTTGTCAATGGTAAAATCAACTTAGCACACAATGCTGTGGATCGCTGGATTAAAACCCCTAAGAGAAATCAAGTAGCCATACTCTATGCAAACGAGAGAGGCGATGAAAAAAAAATAACATATTATGAATTATACAGAGAAGTCAATAAATTCGCCAATGGACTCACAAACATAGGAGTTAAAAAAGGAGATAGGGTATCCATGTACTTACCCATGTGTCCGGAGCTCCTAGTTTCAATGCTAGCCTGTACCAAGATCGGTGCAATTCACAGCGTAGTATACTCCGGATTAAGTGTAGGATCATTCGTAGAAAGAATGAACGATGTGAAAGCAAAGATACTCATAACTGCTGACGGTACCTATAGAAGGGGTAAAATTATAGATCTTAAAAAAATAGCAGATGAAGGATTATTACAATCACATACAGTTGAAACAATAATAGTCGTAAATCATACGGGTAATCCCATAGAAACTTCTGATTTAAGTGGTAGAGAAATATCCTATAATAGACTTATAGAAGGAGAATCCGATGAATTCGAAGCTGAAGAAATGGATGCTGAAGACCCATTATTCATATTACACACTTCAGGAAGTACAGGGAAACCTAAAGCGATATTACACACCACCGCAGGTTACATGGTTGGTGTAGCCACCACTCTTAGAGATATATTTGATATACATGACGATGACTTATGGTGGTGCACTGGAGATATTGGTTGGATAACCGGACACAGTTATGTAATCTATGCACCATTATTACTAGGTACAACTACTCTAGTTTACGAGGGAGCCCCTGATTATCCTGATCCGGGCACATGGTGGCGTATGGTAGAAAAATATGGTGTAACTAAATTTTATACAGCACCAACAGCTATTAGACATCTCATGAGATTTGGTAATAGATATCCTAAAATATATAACACATCATCCTTGAGGATATTAGGGACGGTTGGTGAACCTATTAACCCCGAAGCATGGATGTGGCTTTATAAAAATATTGGAAAAGAAAAAATACCTATTATGGATACTTGGTGGCAAACAGAAACAGGCATGCACCTCATATCACCTTTACCTACTACTCCACTAAAACCAGGATCAGCCACAAAAGCAGTACCAGGAGTAGAGGCTGATGTGGTTGATGAGAAAGGTAATCCGGTGTCTTTAGGTAAAGGTGGATTCTTAGTTATTAAAACACCTTGGCCTGCCATGTTTCGAACTTTATACCATGATGAAGAACGATTTATCAATAGTTACTGGAAGGATTACCCAGGATATTACAATGCTGGAGACATTGCGCGTAAAGATGAAGATGGTTACTTTTGGATCCAGGGAAGATCCGACGATGTTTTAAAGATAGCAGGACATAGAATAGGTACTTCGGAAGTTGAGTCAGCTTTCGTAAGCCATCCTGCTGTTGCAGAGGCTGCTGTTATTGGTAAATCGGATCCAGTGAAAGGGCAGGTAATAAAAGCTTTTCTAGTACTAAGAGAGGGATATGAACTTAAAACTAAACTTATCGAAGACCTGAAACGACATGTTAGATATGAATTAGGTCCCGTAGTTGTTTTAGGAGAATTGGATCAAGTTAAATCACTCCCTAAAACAAGAAGTGGAAAAATCATGAGAAGAATATTAAGAGCCAGAGAAGAAGGTGAAGAACTTGGAGATACTTCAACCCTCGAAGAATGAATTTATAATAAAAGTTATAATTGGAGGTATAGGGAATGGCAGAAGAAGAAAATTCTAATATCACCATAGATGCTTCGGTAGCTAATTAAACATACCTATGCTAATCCCGCCCCCTTAGGGCTGATTGCATTTGGAATGACCACAGTCCTATTAAATTCATCTAATGCCGGATTTTTTAGGTTAAGTAGTATGATAATAGCTATGGCATAGGCTTATGGTAGAATAGCATAGATATTGCAGTTATAATGGAATACAGGAATGGAAACACCTTCGCCACACTAGCTTTTGGATCGTTCGGTTTTTTCTGGCACTCCTTCGTCATATTGCTAATATTACCTAAATTAAATTTGGCAGCAGCGCCTGATTCAGCATCACTTGCTGCATATTTAATTTATGTGGAGTATTTTCACCGTAGTAATGTTTATAGCAACAATTAAAATAAGTCGTGGATTACAAGTAGTATTTTCTACATTAGCTTTACTATTTTTCCTATTGGCACTCGGAGATATTACTGGAAATAACACTATAACCTTAATAGCTGGCTACGAAGGAATATTTGTGGGATTAAGTGCAATGTACGTTGGATTGGCTGAAGTTATAAACGAAACATTTGGAAGAGATTTTCTACCAACATATAAAAAAAATTAGAGTATTTCACGATTAGATAAACTCTTGAAACAGCGACTTGAATGAATAGATTATGAGTAAATTTGAGACTCACAATCTTATTTTATTTTAAATTGTAAATTTTTTGATTCCAAAATAGTGACATTAAAACCATTTTTTGTATGTTCTCTAACTATAATACTACCGACAGTACCTGATCCCACTACTATTACATTTACCATGATATTATTATTCCATTTAATCATAAAAATTTATTTAAATACTTGAAAATAAGAAATTTTGATAAATTATCTAAATTTTTTGAGATTTCTAAAATAAAATAGTTTTGAAAAACTTTTATTAATAGAACTCCTATTGAAGTTTAGAGATTTTAAATTATTTTATTTTATAATCATATATTTTTAAATATTTTTTATAATTTAGATTTATATATTGTATTCAAATCCAATTCTTCTTTACTTAAAATAAAGAAGAATTTTTTTATAAATATTTAAAAATAGATTTATAAAAATATAATTATTACCATTCAAAATATTTCATAAGGAGGATTAATAACTTTGAGCAATAAGAGACCTGAAGTGGATATTGAAACGTTAGAAGCAAATAAGAAAATTAAAAATCTTATTGAAACATTGATTCAAGGTGATGATGATATATCATGGAAAGCTGCTCAGGCTTTGGGTAGAATAAAAAGTAAAGAAGCCGTAATGCCACTTATTGAAGTTTTAAATTATGATAATAATGATTTAAAGTTAAACGCCGCATCATCATTAGGTAAGATAGGTGATAAAAGGGCAGTTGAACCATTAATTAATCTATTAACTAATGAAAAATGGTACGTGAGGATACATGCCGTGGAGGCATTAGGATTAATTTCTGATAAAAGAGCTGTGGAACCGTTAATAGATGCATTAACGGATAAGAGAATTAGAAACGAAGCAGCCATGGCTTTAGGAAAAATTAAAGATAAAAGAGCAGTTAAACATCTTATAAAAGCTATATCTAATCAAGATCCTACTTTCAGAAGCGCTGCAGAAGAAGCATTAGGATTGATTGGAGATGAAGATGCTGTACTTCCACTTATAAAGGCTTTAGAAAATGATGATATAAGCGTCCGTAGGCATGCGGCCGGTGCACTTGCAAAAATTGGCGATGAAAAAGCATTAGGACCATTAAAAATAGCAGCATTAAAGGACAGAAGATGGTATGTAAGACTCCAAATGGATGAAGCTATAACAGAAATCTTATCAAAAAAAATAGAATAAAAAAAAATATTGAAATCTATATTTTTTTTTAAATTTATTCAAAACTTCTCGTATTTTTTTTTATTCACCCATTATCTCTTTTATATCAGCTTCCGGTGTAGTAATTGGTTTCAAATCATATTTTTTTACTAATAAGTGGAGTATATCATCATTAGCCCATGTTGGAAGGACAGGACCTAAATATATCCCTTTCAAGTTCAAGGCTAGGAGACTCCATAATATAGCAGCAGCCTTTTGCTCCATCCAACTAACCACTAATGTTAATGGAAGTTCATTAAGTCCAACACCAAAAAGTTCAGTTAACGCTACTGCAACATCAATAGCTACTATAGCATCATTACATTGACCAATATCAATTAATCGTGGAACTCCTTCAATATCACCTAAATCCATATCAGCAAAACGGTATTTACCACAAGCTAAAGTTAAAACCACCGTTGTATCAGGTAACTGCTTCACGAATTCAGTGTAATAACTAGCTTCAGGTAGAGGTGAATCACATCCACCAACAAGAATGAATCGTTTAATTTTACCAGATTCAACAAGTTCTTTTATCTTAGGGGCTAAGGAGAGAATGGTTGAAGTTCCAAATCCTGTGGTGAGTACGGGTTTTCCCGTTTCTTCCTCGAGTTCTGGAAGTTCCAGTGACTTTTCAATTACTGGAGTGAAATCATAACCATCAATATGTTTTATACCTGGTAATCTTGCTTCTCCACATGTGAACATTCGCTCTTTATAAGATTCCATTGGTGGTAATACACAATTAGAAGTTCCTAAAATAGCTACAGGATATTTACTGAA